>WBZO01002762.1_pt1 | contig 22005 bp, 15 predicted proteins | sample 5204261 | NCBI WGS metagenome assembly WBZO01 (sample SAMN12412400, study PRJNA552823) | activated sludge metagenome | isolation source: activated sludge from anammox sidestream of wastewater treatment plant... | place: USA: North Carolina | collected 2017-09 | reverse complement strand
AGGAACGCGAGCAAGATTGCGGCAAAAGAAATCAACGCGCCGCGCCACAGCGCGCGTTTTTCGCGCTGCGTCAAAATTACATACAGCGCGTAAATGAATTGAAACGCGATGAGCGCGAACGCAAAATAATGCGTGTACACGGCGGCGATATTCGCCACGGCGAATACAATCCACCACCTTCGCCCGTTGGCTGGGGCAGGATGCAGCGCGCGCAGCAGCGCGTAACTCGACAGCAAACCCAAAAACGTGATCAGCGTGTACATGCGCGCTTCTTGCGAATACCACACATACAACGCCGAGAACGTCGCAATCAGCGCCGCGAATACGCCCGCCGGTTTGCCGAACAAGCGCCGCCCGGCGGCGTACATTAACGGAATCGTCAGCGTACCAAAAAACAGCGACAAAAAGCGCGCCGCAAATTCCGAATCGCCCGCGAGCGTCATCCAAACGTTCAGCAAATAATAGTACAACGGCGGTTGAATATCGGCGGCGGTGCGCGCGGTGATGGTCGCCAAATCAAAGCGGCTCAAATACACGCTGAACGCTTCGTCGTACCAAAAACTCTGCTTGTCGAGTTGAAAGACGCGCAGCGCGAACGCGCCGAGCGCGAGCGCGAGAACGAGCCAGAAAGAGCGCGAAAAAGTTTTGGACACGGGGAAATATCTTAACATAGGATGGAGAAAAACTAGAGTCGGCGGAACGGCGGACGGAGCAATGGATTCGTCATTTGGACGCGCGCGGCAGCGCGCCCAAATCCACCCACGTTTCATCGTGCGCCTGGCGCGTCGGCGGTTCGACGCGCGAAATTTTCAAACGCGCGTTCTCGTCGCCCCAATCAAACGACTGCGTGACGCCGACGGCGAGACGCGCGCGTTCGTTCCATTCCAGCGCGAGCGTATCGCACGCCACCACATCGTCCGCCTGCCACGCCGCGCTCGGATACCAGAACAAGCACGTCATGGGAAAATTCATATCGGGCAGCGGTTCGCCGTTTTCATTCGCCAGAAACGGAAACAGCATGTAATTCTGGGCGAGCGGTTTCAAACGCCGCCAATACGTTCGCACCGAGCCGCGTCCGTACTGGTCGGTCAGAACGTCGTAACCGAGCAAACGAATTTTATCGTCGAAATCAATTTGCAGCGGATATTGCGGCGCGGGATTTTGCGCGCGGAACACGCTGAAAAACGCGTCGGGCAAATTTCGTTTGGGCGCGCCGCGTTTCAGCAGCGCATAACCGTCCGCCGCGTCCACCACGCCGAACGTTCCATCGTTCACCAAATTATCGTAGGCGATACGAAACTCGCTCGGGATGCCGCGATTCGATTCATTCACATCCAGCAACACATAATCGGCGTCGCCGACGACGGGATAACGATACAAAAATTCGCGGTGGCTCAAATGCGGATGCAGCGCAGGCGTCGTCGCCACGCGCGCGTCGCGCGGAATCTGTTGGGCGAACCGCGCAAACAATTCATCGTGCGCGGTGATTTCGGGAAACGCGTACGCGCGCGCGATGGGCGTATACCCCGCGTACAAATGAAACGCCACCGCGACAAAAAACGCCGGCACGACAATCCACAGTAGCGAACGTTCGCCGTAACGTTCGCCCCCACGTTCGCCAAAACGTTCGCCCCCACGTTCGCCAAAACGTTCGCCCCGCCGCAATCGTCGAAACAAAAACGTCGTTCCCCCAATCGCCGCGAGAATAAAATACGGCGCGACGGGCGCGGAATAATGAAACGTGCCGGAATACTGCGCGGGATAATTGCTGAGCGCGTTCGCCAAAATTAACGGCGAGCCGAGCAGCAAGGAAACGGGATCGAGCAGCGAAACGAAACCCGACGACGCCAACAATTGAAACAGATACGTCAAGCGTTCCGGCAAATACAAACCGCGCGCCACTTGCGGACATTCTTCGCTGACCACATAGCGGCAAGTGTACGGCGATTTGCCCGCCGCATTGAAATTGGGAATGACGACGAACACGGCGAAAACAAACCAGAGCAAAGAAAAGAGGGTGAAAAATAACGGCACGCGCGGCGCGGTTTTCAAATAAACCAAAAATCGTTTCGGCAGCGTTTTCCAATCGCGAATCGCAAATCGGAAATCGGAAATGGTCAGCCACGCGCTCATCATAAACGCCAACAGCGCGATTTCTTCTTTGACCATCAGCGTCAAGAACGCAAACAGCGCAAAGCGTCCCCAATCTTTCCGCGTGCCATAATGATACATGAGCAGCACAAACAGCGGCACGAACGTGACCGCATGAAATTCCGCGAGATTCGCCGCTTGCAAAGACGGAAAGAGCAGATACATTGCCGCGAACAACACGCCCGCCAATTCGATTTGCCAACCGCTTTTGTCATTTGTCATTACGCGCGCATTATTTTTTCCCCCGCCTTGTTCTGCCGTCGAATTCCATTCGATGGCCAACCGTCTGCGCGCAATCCAAAACACCGGCAGCGCGCCCAACGCAATGACGAAACTTTGCAAAATCAGCAGCGCTTCCACATTGTCGTACGCCCAAAACACGAACGACACGGGAATAAAAATCGGCTCTACGTGGTCGGTCAAACGAATGGACTGTACGCCCGTGCGCCGCGTAAATTCCAGCGGACGCCCTTGCGACGAATTCCACAGCGCTTGGTCAATTTGGCCGAGGTCGGACGCATTCGTGAGGAACGCGCGCTGGCGTTGGATGGAATACGCGGAAAAATAAATGCCGTACGCCAAAAGCATCAGCCAGACGGCGGCGAGGGCGAAATAATGCGCGCGAGTTTTCATTTTGACGACGGGGGGCGAGCGGCGAACGGCAAAGGATTCTGCTCTGACGATTGGCTGTTGACCGTCGGCGTTTGTTTCGGTTTCAGCCACACCGCAATCCCTACGCCCAACAATTCGCCGCCGATGCTCCACAGGCGCGCGAGGAACGCAATCGAAACCGCGACAGGCGCGGGAAAAAACGCGCCGAGAAAAAACGCCAGCGACGCTTCCCGAAAACCCAAACCGCTCGGCGTAATGAACGACGCGTAACCGATAAAGTACGCCGCCGCGTTCATGCCGATAAACGCCGGCAGCGCCGTGACGGAAATTTCCGTCAGCGAACGCACAAACAACCAGAACGCGAATCCATTGATGGTCCACATGCACAGCGAAAAAATCGGCGCGACCAAACCTTGCCAAAACGTAATCCGTACGCGCGGCGCGACGATTGCGCGATTGCGGCGCGCTTGGCGCAGCAGCCACGTCGAAACGTTCAGCATGATTTGAAACACGGCGGGCAGCGCAAACAAAAGAATCAGCGCGCCAAACGCGACGACGATCCAGCCGGTCTGTTCTTGCGCCAACGGTAAAAGCGTCACGCCGTACAGCGCCGCCACCGAAAGCGCAATCGCCGCGTACACCGTTTGGCTCAGCACGATATTGATTTTGGACACGCCCGCCGCTTCGGTCAACATCATCATCGCCGCGAGTTGAAACACATTGCCCGGAATAAAGCGCGCGAGATTCGACACGAACCACGCATACACCGCAAAGCGCAGCGAAATCGGATTGCCGAGCGTGCGTAAAATGCGCCGCCACGCTTCCACCGCGAACGTGCGGCCCGGCACGAGCAAAAACATCGAAAGCGCAAACAGCGGCAAATTAAATTGGAACGTAAAGCCGCTTTGCGCGACCTGCGCCCAACTTGCCCACAGCGTGCGTCCGAGAAAAAATAAAATTGCGAGGGCGAGCAGCCAACCGACCGCGCGCCGCCATGTCATGCGTTTTAACACCGTAAAGAAAACGCGAATTGGCGCGAATCCATACGAATCTTGCGAAATGGCTCGGACTCTTTTCCAATCCTTTCGCGTGAATTCGTCTCAATGCGCGCGGATTCGCGTTATAACGCCTTTCATTGCCAAATCATAATGGGCGGCAAGAGTTTATCATTTGGTTTCGACGATTTCAAACGGCCCGAGCGCGAAACTCACGCGGTCCCGATTCACATTTTTTCCAATCGCCACGTTCGCCGGCGCGTGCGCGTTCAAATCTTCCACCGCTTGCCCCGGCGCGCTGCCTTGAATGCCGATGAACGCGTGCCCCGCGCGAAATTGCGCGCGCACATCGCCCGCGACGCCGAGCGTTTGCAGCGCCGCGAACGCTTCCGCCGTCAACGCTTGCGACGCGTCGTCCACCGCCGCGCCCGCGACGATTTCGCCCGGCGGCAGCGCGCGGATAAATTCCGCCATGCGCCGCGACGCGTTTTTATCCGCGAACGTATCGAACGCGCCCACCGCGTCCACCTTGCCCGTCTGCGGATTGATCGCGACGAGATGATAACCGCGCGTTAAAGGAATTTGATTTTTGCCCGCAACGTAAATTTCGCCAAATTTGCCCGCGTCGAAACCCGCGCCCACCGCCGCAATATCCACCGGCGCGACGACGCCCGTTCCGCCAATCGTGCGATCGTCCGCCGCCGCGTCGCCCAACGCTACCGTGTCGCTCGCAAAAATCAATTCGTTCAAACCTTCGCGCGTCGCGCGCGCCGGAATTTGCGCCGTATATTCGCCCCACGCGTCGGTCAGCGTCCACTCCGCCGCGAGCGTATCATTGACGCGCAGTTGAACGTTTTGCTGCGGACGCGCGCCGCGCAAATGCAATTTGATTTCATAATTTTTATTTTCGAGCGGCAAAAATAAACGCGCGTTTTCGCTGGTCGCCCAACGCGCGTCAAAACCCGCGTCGTCCGCTTGCGCGCCGCCCCACGCATCGTCAAACAACATGCGCGCGTTTTCCGCGCCCGGATCCAAAGACATTGCGGCGAGCGGCGGCGGCGACGCGACGCGATACAAGGTGCGCGTTTCATCGCGCGCGATTTCGGTCAGCGGAAAAACGGCGCGCAGGTATTGCTTTACCGCTTCGGACGTTTCCGCCCGATTCAAGCTCACAAACCGAATGTCGAAAAAGCGCAATACGTCCGCCGCCAGCGCGCGGTCGCGCGCGATTTGTTCGTCGTCCACGCTGCGTCCTTCTTCCAGCGCAATCAGCGAACCGATAACGGGCAAGCCGGCAAAATAGCGCAGTTTGAACGCGGGAAAGCGCGAGGTGATGCCGCCGAGACGCCGTTTGTGGTCGAACGTTTGATAAAACTGCGCCACGTCGTCGGTCTTGCCCTGCATCACGATGCTGCCGCGCCAACCGAGCGGAATTTCCAATACCGTAAAATCGCCGGGCGTCGCGCGCACGAGCTTGAACGCGTCCGGCGCGCGAATTTCCGTCGTCGGAATCGGCAAGACCAATTGTTCGAATACGAGCAGAACCAGCAGCGCGGCGAACGCGATTTTATGCCACCGAACGCGCGCGTTCAACAAATACAGCGCGCCCAACGCGACCAGCGGCGCGAGCGACAATATCAGCATTACGTTGAAACGCGCGGGATAGCGATTCGCGTTGACGAACGGAATCATTCGCAAGAGCGCGAACGGCATCGGCACATTCGTATTTTCGCCGCCGATATAGAGCGTCGTCCCGAACGTTAAAAGCGCGAACGCGAGCGCGCAAATTGCCCAAAACCAGACGAACGAATTTTTGCGGCGCGCGTACACGCCGAGCGCGGCAAAAATTAAAACCGCCCAACCGATAAAGACATAACTTGTATTTGCCGTCGTGATGGACGCCGCCCACGCGCCGAGAAAAGGATGCTGCGCCGACGGTAAAAAAAACGAAAGCGGTTCCGCCGAAAAAATAAAAATGCGCCCGACGCCTTCGGTCAGATAATAACCGTAGCGTTGAAAATCCGCCGCGAGCGAAATAATCAACGGACTGATGCCGACCAACGCCAGCGCACTCGCCGCCATCATTCTCAAAAAGATTTTTTTGAAACGTTTTGTTTTCTCCGCCGCGCTATTCTGCCGTCGAATTTCATTCGATGGCGCAATCAACGCATACGCCAAATAAAAAATCGTCAGCAGCGCCAAAAACGGCAGATACGTCAATTCCGTCCACGCCGTAAAAATCAAAAACAGCGCGAGCAGGACCGCATTGCGCCAGCTCTTGTCCAAACGCACAAGATACAGCGCATAGTACGGCAGCCACTGATTGCTGATGAGCATGAAATGGCCCGCGACGACATAATTCAAATGCCACGCGCCGAACCCGTACACCGCGCCAGCGAGAATCGCCGCCGCTTCCGCTCCTATCTTTGCTTCCGCTCCTATCTTTGCTTCCGTACCGAACGTTCGCCGCAACGTTCCCTCTGCGGCGGCAGGGAACGAAACGGCGTTCGTTCCGTACGACTGTGCGAGAATTTCGCGCGTGAACAAATAGGCGCCGAACGCGCCGCTCACCAGCGCGAAATACACCATCGCATTCTGCGCGACAATGACGTCGAACGCGAGTTGCAGCGGAATGGAAAGCAGTCCGTTCAAAAAAACCGGCGTGTAGGCGACGAGATTCAAGCCGAGCGGATAAAACAAATAATCGGTCGTGAACGGCGCGCGCCCGAGGTCCAGCAGCGCGAAGCGCGTCCACCACAAGCTCCACGTTTGCGCGGGCCCGTCCGTGTCGTGACCGGGAATGTGCGTGCCAAATTGCAGCGCCAACGGATAGGTCAAAACGACCGCGAGGAAAAAATACAGCGCGAAAATAAAGAGGGTTTTGTAACGTGTCATGCTAATTTCGAGGGCAACGCATCTTAGCACAAGCGCGCAAGCGCGCCAAAAACAAAAACGCGCGCCGTACAGAGACAGCGCGCGTTTCAGTTCGGTTCAAGACGCGATTACTGTTTCAAGAGACTGGGCAAAAACTCTTCGCAGAATTTCGGGTCTTTGGAGTCGCACGTCTCGAAATCGAATTCGTCGCCGTGACACGAGGTGCAAAAATCTTTGATGCGACTTTTGACGCGTTCAAAATTCACGCTGACCGGGACCGACGCGTCATTGTAATTGGACACGCGCGCGTACCAAACGCCGCCGCCCGGCGCGCGTCCCGTCCAAAACAAATCGTGTCCTTCATTCCGATTTTTCGAACCGGTCCCGATGGGTTTGGTCCCCCAAAAATCGGTTGTGCCGGGACCATAAATGGCGAGTTCGATTCTATCCGCGCCGCCGGTATCCGCCCAGATATAGAGCCGCTGCAGCGATTCCATTTTGAACCAGAGACTTTGCCCCGGCGAAAGAAACGCCGTACTGCCGTCGGGCGTGCGCGCTGTGCCGGGACTATCGCCGGAAGGCATGGGCGCGGCAGGCGCAGACGACGCTAAAGCGGCGGCGGCGCGGCGCGCGGCGGCTTGGCGCGCCGCTTCTTGCTGCGCCAATTTTTGCGCGAGGCGTTCACTTTGACGACGCGTCTGTTCTTGCGTCATCAATTCGATGCGGCGCGTGTGCAAGGGCGAAGCGCCCGTATCCAACGTTTTCGCCTGCGCGAGCCATTGCGCCAATTCCGCATCCGATTTTTGCGGCAGCAGCTGCATCAGACTGACCAGCTCGCGCGTGGAATCGGCTTTGCCGATGCCCAGTTTCTCTTGCACAAAGGCGACCAAATCATTTTGCAAACGCGCGAGTTCTTTGTCGGGACTCGTGGCAAACTTTGCGGTCTCGGTTTGCGGCAGCGGCACGGGACTCGCCAGTGAAAAAACGGCGCAGCTCTCGCCTTCATTCGAAAAACAGCCAAACACCGAACTGGAAACGAACCAAGTTAGCGCCGTCGCCAACACAAGGGCGAGGACGGCAATACGTTTGGGGTTCACGGCTCCTCCTCCGTAACGGAAAAATTTACGCTTCGCCGTGAAAAAAATTCCGCGTCGTTCTTTTTTCGACGCAAAATAAAAAGAGCGCTCTAGTCCGCAATCAACGAACCACGAGAGCGTTGCGATAATGACGCAGCGCCGCCATCCAATGGCGTCCGGATGGCGAGCCAAAAATTAAAGGGCGAAGCGAATTCCGTTCAAATCATACACAATTTTAACGCGCTTGGCAAGACCTGCGCAGAGCCATCACATTCCTCCAGTTCGACCCCCGGCGAAATTTCGCTTGGGCAAATGTCGTTTCGCGCTAAAATTGTTGGGACGAGAACAAGTGAACGCCGCCGTTTTCACCGCGCCGCCGACGTTCATTTTTGCCAAGTTGTTTGATTGGGGAGGTTTGCTGCGGCAAGCGATTGAAAATTCACGTCGCCCCAACAACAAACCCGCGTCGTGAAACGTATCACGCGCGGGTTTATCTTTCTTACTTGCTCCCACCGATTTGGATTTATGGCGGCGCGTACAACACCAGCGTCACCCCATTCTCAAAGGTCACGCGCTGCACCGCGCGCCAATTTTGCTCCAGCCAATCGCGCATCGGATTCGGCGCGTCCACCGCGTCATCGTAGGCAAACCAAATGCGCGCGTATTCATTTCCCAAACGCGCTGCCAATGCCTGCGTCGGCGCATCCCAACGCGCGGGGTCGCGGCTCAGACCGTACCATTTCAGCGGCGCGCGATTCGTATTGAAAAAATAACGCGCGTGCGCGTCGTCATTCAAAAGCAAAACGTCTTGCGCGGTTGATTGTTGCTGCACCGTCGCCAACAATTTTTTATAGCCGTCATTGCCGCCCAAACGCGGGTCATTCGCATAACGCGCCATCACCAATAGCACCAACACAATCGCCAGCACGACATTGATACGCGTCGCCACACGCGGCAGTTCTTTTCCGCGCAACACGCGCGCCAACATGTACAACGCAAACAAAATCACGCCGAGCGTCAACGCCAGCGCAATCCAATCAATGTTCACGAAATCGGCATTCGCGCGCAGCCACGCAAATTCCAAATTCGACAGTTTGAAAATTTGCCAATGGCCGATGAGCGGCGAAAGCGCCGGTTGAAAAATCATATCCCAATCCGCGTTCGGAAAATTTTTCAACAACGCCAAACGATACGTCAAGGCATGAACGCTCACGCCCGCGAGTTCGTTCACAACGCTGATGCCGACGAGCAAAACAAAAACTGCGCGCAAGAGATTCAGCGTCACACGCGACACAGACGGCGGCGGTTCCAACAACAATTCCAAAAACGGCGCGCAGAGCAAAACGAGAAACGGCAGCGTCGGCACGAGAAAACGCGGGCCCCAATTCGTCCCGCCCCACCAGTAATACCATGCCGAGAACAAAAACAAGTAAAAAGCGCCAAGCGCCAAGCTAAAACCAAGTTCGCGTTTGCGCGTCTGATAAAAGCGCCAGACGCCGAACGGCAGCGCGGCGAGAAACGGCGCATACACAAACAGCCCCTTGCCCGGACTGAACAGCAAACCGTACATGCCTAAAAAGATATTATTGCTGAAATTTTCATCCGCGCGATAGCCCGTCGTCAACGGATTGCCGAAACGGATTTGATTGTAAAACAATAGCGCCAACGCAAAACCGAGCGTCGGCAGCGCAAACCAAAACGCGCCGCGCCAATCCACGCTTGATTTTGATTCCGCATTTTTTTGTCGTCGCGCCGGGCGCGCCGGCAAATTTGGCGGCAGCCAGAACGCGTACCACAGATACAACGGCAGCAAAAAGAGATTCGTCGTCCGTATCGCCAGCGCCAAACCAAACAAGCTTCCCGCCAGCGCCGCTTGATACAAACGGCGTTCCGTGCGATACGCCAGCGCAAAATAAAATGCCGCAAACAGCGCCGCCAGCGCGAACGGTTCGCTCCAAAATTCTTTGGCGTACACCCACGCGGGCGTCGCCAAGCCGAACAATAACGTCGTGACCAGTGAAACGGCGACGGAAAAATTCAAACGGCGCGCGGCGAGATACAAAAACGCGCCCGCGCACGCCACCGCGATGGCGCTTGATAAAACGGTCAACGACATCAAACCGAAAAACGGCGCATACAGCGCGATAGCGTACAGCGGCGCGGCGAGCAGCGATGTGCCATAGCCGTATTTGCTGTACGCTTCGCCGTCCGGCGCGGGCGCGCTTTTCGCGCCAAAGAACGTCCACATCTGGTCGGTGGAAACGTCGCCGCGCTTGACCGCGCTTTCCGTCACCGCGAACATGGATAAACCGTCCGACGACGTGATACGTCCGCTGAACGTGAGCAAATACACGCCAAACAAAAACAGCGCGAGGAAAAAGGCGATGGCGTTGTCAGACGACGAATTAGGATTGGATTGCGTTTTCATACGAGTCCAGAAACTGCGCGGCAACGCGTTCGGGCGTAAAGCGTTCCAAGACCCACGCGCGTCCATTGTCCGCCAAGCGCGCGGCGTACTGCGAATCGCGCGCGTATTTTTCCAATGCGTTCGCCAACGCCCCCGCATCGCGTTCGGGAAACAACAACCCCGTTTCGCCGTCGCGCACAATGTCCGTCACGCCGCCCGAACGGGTCGCAATCACGGGCGCGCCGCACAACAACGCTTCCGCCAGCACAAGCCCCATCCCTTCGCGCACCGACGGCAAAACGAACGCGTCGCTCTGCGCGTACAATGCCGGCAATTCGGTTTGCGGACGCGCGCCCAAAAATTCAACCTGCGCGCCGAGTCGCAGCGCGCGCGTTTTGTTTTCCAAAAATTCGCGTTGGTCGCCGTCGCCGACGATTTGCAAATGCGCGTCCACGTTACGTTCGCGCAAAATTTGCAGCGCCTCGAGCAGCGTCTCGATACTTTTTTGCTTGGTCAAACGCGCAACCGTCAGAATTCGGAATTCGGAATGTGGAAAGCGGATTCCAAAATTCCGCTTTCCGCTCTCTGAATTCCATTTCACGAACAACGGATTCACCGGCATCGGAATCACGCGCGCGCGTTTTTCATCCACAACGTCCAATTCCAACAACCGCTCGCGCAAATAATACGAGCCGCAGGTCGCAGCGCGCGCCTGTCCAAACGCAAACCGCGCGAACGGCTGCGTCCAACGCGCTTGCCGCAATTGCTCCACGTCCGTGCCGTGCGTCGTAATGACGAGCGGCACGCGCGCCAATTTAGAGACGAGCGCGCCGACCAAACCGCCGGGCAGCCACCAGTGCGCGTGAATGACCGTCGGTTTGAATTCGCGTACGCCGCGCCGCGCCGCGCGAAAATAATTCCACACAAAACGCGCAAACAAAATTTTTCCGCCGATGCCGCGCGCGACCTGTTCGTGCATCACGCCCGTGTACGCCAACGTCTCTTGCGCGTCCGGCGCATAATGAAAACGCGTCACTTGAACGGCGTCAAAATTTTCGCGGTCCGCCAAACCCGCCGCGTGCGGCGCGCAGACCAACGTTTGCGCGCGTGCGCCAAACGCCTGCGTCAAATGCAACAAAAACGCGCCGAGCGAATCGTCCGCGGCGCGGGGAAAAACATGCGTGAGCAAAAGAACGCGCATAATTTTACCGCGTGGGCGGCTCTATCTCGCGTTCGCGCAGCGTCCGTTCCACCTCTTCCAAACGGTCCCCTTGCGAAACGACGAGTTCGGCGAGAAACCCGCCGATGAATAATAAAATGCCCGCGATAAAAATAAAACCCGCAAAGGTGAACAGCGGCCGCTGCTGCATATTGCCGGGCGTATTGAAATACAAGACGGTCAGGTGCAGCCAAATCGACAGCGCAATCAGAATGGCGGCGCCGCCGAGTCCGCCAAAAAACAACATCGGCTTGCGCGAAAAGGTCATTAAAAATTTCACCACCAGCACGTCCAAAAATGAAATCGGGATGCGCGCGAAACCGTAATGGCTTTTGCCTTTTTGACGCGGATAAAAATTCACCGGCGTTTCGCCGATTTTGTATCCTTTCGACGCGGCAATGTGCAGAATGAAGCGATGCCAATCGGAACGCAAATGCAAATCCGCCAAGACCTCGCGGCGAAACGCCTTGATCCAATTCATATCGTGCGCCTGCAAACCAAACAGCGCGCGCGATACGGCGTTATAAATTTGCGACGCCAACACTTTGCCGTCGTGGCGTCCCTGCCGCCAACCCGCGACGACATCGTACCCTTTATTCAATTCCGCCAACAGTTTGGGAATATCCTCTTCCGGGTCCGCTTCCAAATCGGACGGCAAAAAAATAATCACGTCGCCGCGCGCGTGCCGGAAACCGGTTCGCATCGCTTCCGTCAAACCGAATGAACGGCGATGGCGATACAAATGCAGGAACGGGTATTTTTCGGATGCCGCGAGCGCTTCTTGCCACGTCGTATCCGTCGAACCGTCGTCCACAAAAATCACTTCGCCGTCCAGCGCATTGTCGCGGAACGCGCGCGCGATTTTTTCCATCAACGGCGCAAGATTGCCCGCTTCATTGCGCGCGGGAACGAATACCGAAACGTACGGCGGCGCGGCAGCGGTAACGGCAGGCGAAAGCATCGCATGAGTTTGTTCCATAACAAAACGGCAAAATTATAGCACAGTGTTCAACGCAAAATCACCCAATCGCCCAAGTTTCAATCTCACCCGCTGCCACCCGCGCACCGAATTGATACGGAACAGCGCGCGCGCGTCATACAATTCATCCCACAAAATCACGCGCTCGGAAATTTTTCCTTGCGCCAACAAAAACGCGCGATACGTTCCGCCCAACAAACCGCACTCTATCGGCGGCGTAAACAATTCGGCGCCAAATTGCGCGACGAGATTGGCGACGCACGTTTCCGTAAGCTCGCCGCGTTCATTCCACAACAATACATCGTCCGCGTCGCCGCGCTCCGCCAGCGTCGCGTCATAGACCGCGCGCTGCGTCGTCTTGTGATACAAAAATTTATCGCGCACATTGACGGGCGTTTGCGCCAACCGCACGCGCACCGGTTCCGCTTGCGCGTCTAACGGCGCGGCGGAAAATTGCGTCGCGCCGTCGCGCGCCAATAACAAACGCGCTTTGTGCGGCGCGCGCGGTAACGCGGACGCGCCGCGTTCCAATTCATTCACCACGCGCGTTTCGTCAAACGCAAAATCAAAATAGTCCGCCGCATCGCGCAAACGACGCAGATGATAATCCAACAGCCAAAAATTTTCTTGCGGCGTCCATTTTAACGTTTCCATCAGCGAAAATTCGCGCGGCGGTTCGGTCAAAATGCGCGCCTTGTGGCGCGTCTCGTCATATTCGTCGCCCGCTTCGGAATCCCACACAATGCCACCGCCGACGCCGTACTCGGCGCGCTTGAATTCGCGGTCAATCAACGCGGTGCGAATGGCGACATTGAATTGCATCCGACGCTGCGGCGCGAGAAAACCCACCGCGCCCGTGTACACGCGACGCGGTTCCGGTTCGAGCGCGCGAATGATTTGCATCGTCCGCGCTTTGGGCGCGCCGGTGATGGACGCGCACGGAAAGGTCGCGCGCAAAATCTCTACAAACGACGCGGCGCTCGTCGCCTGCACCGTGCTGGTCATTTGCCATACCGTCGGATAACGTTCTGTTTCCCACAAACGCGTAACGCGCACGCTGCCCACGTCCGCGATTTTGCCCAGGTCATTGCGCGCCATGTCGAGAATCATTACGTTCTCGGCGCGATTTTTTTCGGAATGATGCAGCCAGTTCGCGCGCGCGCGGTCCTCGCGCGTAAAACGTCCGCGCGGCGCGGTGCCTTTCATCGGTTTCATCGTCAAGACCTTGTCCGCGCGCGCCAGAAACAATTCGGGCGACGCGGACGCAATCACAAAACGCCCCGTGTCCAAAAACGCGGCGTAACTGTTTGGCTGCGCGCGGACGAGCTGCAAAAACAATTGCAGCGCGTCGCCGTCAAAAGCGGAGCGCAGCCGCATGGTGTAATTGACCTGATACGTTTCGCCGCGCGCAATATATTCGCGCACGGACGCAATCGCGTCGTCGTACGTTTCGCGCGAAACGTTGGGCGTCCAGCTATAGTTTTGAAATTGAAAATTGGCGGAGGGCGTTTGGATGATTTCCGGCGCGGCGTACAGCCCAAACCAGACGAGAGGAAAATCGTTCAGCGGATGCGCGACCAGCGCCGCATCGAACGCGGGCGCGGCTTCGTAGGCAATGAAACCGGCGGCGTAACCGCCCGCGTCGTTCCACGCCTGTATGCGTTCCAATGCGGGAATGACGCGCGCGATTTCATTTGCAGCGATAATTTCGCGCGGGGATTCAAAACGCAGCCATTGCTCGCGCGAAACATCGCACAGCAATATCAAGCCGCTCAATGCGGTTTGGCTCCTGTCACAATCGGCAAATCGAAATCGCGGCTCCATTCGCTGAACGAAGCGGCGTACAAACGCGCGTTGGGAAAACCGGCGCGTTCGAGCGCAAAAATTTCCGCCGCCGCGTTCACGCCGCTGCCGCAATACGCGATAATTTCGTCCGCGTCTGCGGCGCCCAAGGCGACAAACCGTTCGCGCAGCGCCGCCGCGTCTTGGAAACGCCAATCGCCGCCGCCGCGCAAATTGCCGCCAATGGGCGCGCTCTTGGCGCCGGGAATGTGTCCCGCGCGCGCGTCCACCGGTTCCGTCTCGCCGCGATAGCGTTCAGGCGCGCGCGCATCGAGAATCAACACGCGCGGATTGCGCGTCAAGGCGCTCATTTCCGTTTTCGCAACCGCCATGTTTTCATTTGGACGCGCGTGAAACTCGCCGCGCGGAAAATTTGGTATGTTCGACGACAGCGCGCGCCCTTCGGCAAGCCATTGCGACAAACCGCCGTCGAGCAGCGCAACGTTTTCGTGTCCGAAATATTTCAAGAGCCACCACACCCGCGCGGCATTCGCGCCGCCCGCGTCATCGTACGCGATTACATGCGACGCATTGCTGATACCCGCGCGCATCATGGTTTCCGCGAACGCTGCCGCGTCGGGCAATGGATGACGTCCCGTTTTCGCGTCGGGCAGCGGCGGCGCGGACAAGTCGTAGTCAATGTGTAAAAAGACAGCGTTCGGAATGTGCGCGTCCGCATAATCGCGCGCGCCCTTGTCGCGGTCGAGCAAATACCAACGCGCATCCACGACGCGAACGTTTTCGTCGCCAAGACGTTCGGCGAGCCATTGAGTTGTGACGAGAGAATCCAAGTTAAAAATATAAAGTTCAAAGCTAAAGTCAAAAGCTAAAAGTGAATTTCAACGCTTTGACTTATTTTTAGCTTTGAGCTTTGAGCTTTGAGCTTTGAGCTTTGAACTTTTGGTATGTCAATTATTTTTGTAAAACTCGCGCATCGTCTCGACCACGCGTTCCATTTGCGCGTGCGTGAGTTCGGGATAAATGGGCAGCGACAAAATTTCGCCCGCCGCGTTTTCGGTTTCGGGAAACGCGCCGCGTTGGTATCCCAGATTTTTGTACACGGGCTGCAAATGTAATGGCACGGGGTAATGGATGCCCGCTTCAATGTCGCGTTCTTTGAGATAATTCAGCAACTCGTCGCGTTGGCGCGTGCGAATGACGTACAAATGATACACGCCCTTGACGTGCGCGGGTTCGTACGGCGTCACAATCGAAGCGTCCACATTCGACAACAGTTCGGTGTAATAATCCGCGTGCGCGCGGCGCGCGGCGTTCCATTCGGGCAGATGCTTTAATTTCACGTCGAGCACGGCGGCTTGAATCCCGTCGAGGCGAAACCCATAGCCGGAGATAGCGTGTTCGTATTTACTCGTGCGGCCATGATCGCGCAGCATCCGAATTTTGTGATCCAGCGCGTCGTCGTTTGTGACGAGCGCGCCCGCGTCGCCGTACGCGCCGAGATTTTTCCCCGGATAAAAACTGAAACACGTCATCAAACCGAACGCTCCCACATTGTGACTGCGATACGTCGCGCCGTGCGCTTGCGCGGCGTCTTCGATAACGGGAACGTTATGTTTGCGCGCAATGTCCATAATCGCGTCCATTTCGGCGGGCTGTCCGTACAGATGCACCGGAATAATCGCTTTGGTGCGCGGCGTGATTGCCGCCTCCAGTTTATGCGGGTCGAGATTGTACGTGCGCGGGTCAATGTCCACGAACACGGGACGCGCGCCGAGCAGCGCAATCGGTTCGGACGTGGCAATGAACGTATGCGCGGTGGTAATCACCTCATCGCCCGCGCCGATGTCGAGCGCCATCATCGCCAGATGCAGCGCGGCGGTGCCGGAATCCAAACCGATCGCGTGTTTCACGTTGCAAAAGCGCGCGAAATTTTCTTCAAACTGTTTGGCGGCGGGTCCGAGGATGAACGCGGTTTTATCAATCACCTGTTGAATCGCCGCGTCCATTTCGGGTTTCATCGTTTCGTATTGCGCGTGTAAATCTACGAGGGGAATTTTTTGCATGGGATTTCCTTTCATTGTTATTGCGAGGCAACACCCCAAATGGAAATTGTGCCATCTTGTCCGGCAGTAGCTATGCGCGTGCCGTCGGCGCTGAACGCAATAGCGTTAATTTGTTCGTTTTCTCCATATACTTGACCAACCCGCTTCATATTATCAAAGCGGTACAGCCCGGCGCCAAGCGCCAAGAGTTCGCCGTCAGGATTAAATTTCAATAGTTGATTATTGCTCACACGACCAGAAAAATTGAAAATTAGTTTGCCATCATCTAAATTCCATACATGCAAATCTTTATCGGATGCGACTAACCTCCTGCCATCGGGGGAGAAAACTGTCGAATGAATATCTTCGGAATAATTCTTGCGCTCAAACTTGATTTGTCTATCACTTAACCGCCAGACGTAAATCGCCGCCTTGGTACTGGGAGACTCTGCGCCCGGTGGCAAACCACCGCCAGAGGCGATCCATTGACCATCTGGGCTAAATGCGATGGTTTCAACGGGCGCCTTTTGTTCATCAAATTGTTGTATCAATTCTCCGCTATCCACACGCCAAACAGAGGCGCTTGCGCCATGCGCGGCAGCGAGCAATTCACCATCAGGACTAAATGCAATCTGACGTATTTCGCCGCCCGCTTTGATCGTGCGAACGAGTTGAAGATCGCTGGCTTGCCGCAATTCAATATCACTCCCCGCTATGTTCGCAACAAGCGAACCGCTAGGGCTGAATGCTACCATGTTTGGATATGGGGTTGTGACCGTTTCGGTTACAACCGTTCCATTTTGTGCATTCCAGAGTTTTAGCCGATTGTCCAAACTTGCCGATACGATTGAATTACTGTCTGGACTGAATGCGATGGAAGACACCCACCCTTGGTCAGCCAAGTCCGAGTGACTCTGCAAAACCTCGCCATCACTTACTTGCCAACGCTTGAGACGGCGCGCGCTGTCCACTGTAACGATCTGGGCGCTGTCAGGGCTAAATGCAAAACCGGAAATGGATCTCGGCGCATCCTTGATCTCGCGTACGAGTTTCCCATCTGCAACTCGCCAAATCATCACGCTATCCCAGTTTGACGCAGCAACAAGTTCGCCATTCGGGCTGAACACAACTTGGAATGTGGCAGTATTTTGCGGTTTGAGCGTATACAGCAATTCGCCCGACTCGATATCCCACAATTTGACCCCGCTGTGGCTGATCGCCAGGAGTTTCCCATTCGGAGAAAGCGCAACGCTCTCAGTATGCTTTAAACTTGAATCCGTGATTGTGCGAAAGATACTATTTGAGGGCACGAACCAAACTGAAACATCGTGCCACCCAATATCGTCTATCGCTGCAACTCGCTGCCCATCGCGACTCGCCGACATATCCTTCACAATCTCTGTCCCATTTTTGCCGACCTGAAACGTTGCAAGTTTGGACTTGGGCTCGACGCTCCAAACCTCTATTTTCGCACCCGATGTGGCAACAATCACGGATTTTCCATCGGGTGCATACTGCACCTTTGTAGCCGCCATAGGCAATCGGTCAACGAGCTTGTTCGTGGCAACCTCCCAAATCTCCAGTCCGCGGATACCGGGTCTTGCGATGAATTTCAAGTCAGAACGGATTGCATTGTTAAAACCAATTTCATTCAAAGAATTCGTTGGCTCGAGCGTTTCTGCATCGAACAAAAAAACGCCGAGTGAAGTTGGAACGGCAATTATTTTTCCGTCGGTTGACCATGTCAATTGCGCTGGATTATTCCATGGACTTGTAATGCCGTTTCCCCAGCGGGCAATCCGGTACAAACAATTCGCATTCTCCATCGTAATTACAGCCAAGTTCGTAGGCAAACTCTGGTTCGCGGACAACGTTCGCGGAAATATTCCCTGTGTTGCTTTACATGTCGGAATAAATGAAGATTCAACAGGCGTTTTGGCTGGCAGTTCGTCTCGAATGTTGCTCCAACACCCGTTAATAAAAAAGAGGACCAGAAAACAGAATGCAACTCCAAGGCACTTCATGGTTCCGCCTTTAGCGCAAACAAAAATATGTTTTTATCTCGGTTGCAGTGCGCGTCTTTGCACAATCATTACAACCAAAAGGACAACGCCAAGAAAACCGAACAGCAATATTCCAAGACATGCGAGCAAAAGAAAAGGCGTCGCGTCTTGCTTTACGCGGCGAATCGTCACTTGGCGGAATTGGGCGTCTTGCGGCGCGAACGAAAAATTGAAATCATCATTCACTTGCGCGGGATTCACCGTGTCGGAAAATTTGGTGAGGAAGAATTTTCGCGGGACGAATGGCGCGAGCGCGGTATTGGAAACGTTCGCGGGTTCAAGCCAATCGGCAAAGGAAACGCGCGACGCGCCGAACGCGTTTTGTTTTTCGACGCGATGGTCGGCGAGAATGTACAACCAGAGCTGTTGGGAATTTTTTGCATTTGCGGACGCGCGCATCGGATAAACCAATGTGTCGGAATCGAATGAAATCCACAACGGCTGCAAATCACCGCCCAATTCTTGGCCCGCGTTTTCGGGACGCAAACGCACGGCGACGAATGTCCAATCGTCCGCCACATACGGCTGCATCAAATCAATCACGCCCGCGTCAAGCTGAAAATCATTTTCGTCCAGCCAATTTTTCAACGCGTCCTTGTCTGTCGCAGCCAAATTCGCCACATCGAACGGTCCAACGTTTTGCCGCGACAAAACGTTCACGCCGCGCGGCGCGCCGCCCGCCGCGTCAGGCATTGCCCCGACGCCTTCCAAGCCGAACGTCCATTCCGTTTCCTCGCGCACGAGCGGTTTCGTCAATTCCGCGAGATCGTCAAACAAATTCGACGGCGCGAGTTTCACCTCGGCGCGCGCGGGAATCGGCAAAATAATCGCGGCTTCGGCGGATTCGCCCAAAACGCCGAGCGACATGACAATATCCTCGCGCGTCCCATCCCAACGCACGAGCGCGCGCTCTTGCGTCACGCTCACGTCGCCGTCGCGCGGGACGTAAATGCCGCAGCCGCACGCATAGGCGGTGGACGCGGCGAACGCGAGCCAAAACAAAAACACGGCAAGGAGAATTTTCAATCGCATACGTTCGTGACCTCCAGAGCAATCGCATTGTAACATTGATGTACGCGAGAAATAAAAAAACCGTCGTTGATTAGACGACGGGGGTAATACCAAGTTCGGCGTGAGATAGTGAGATAGTGAGATAGTGAGATAGTGAGATAGTGCGATAGTGCGATAGTGAGATAGTGCGCTATCAGCCATCTGCCATCTGCCATTCACGGCGCAAGCCGTTCAATCTTCCACGCATTGTTCACGCCGCGCGTGTAACGCAAGCGGTCGTGCAAACGATTTTCGCGGCCCTGCCAAAATTCAAACACATCGGGAATGACGCGATAACCGCCCCATTGCGCGGGACGCAAAACGTGATCCGGATTTTTCGCGTCGAGTTCGGTTACGCGCGTTTCCAAAAATTCGCGGCTCGGAATCACTTGGCTTTGAGGCGATGCCGCCGCGCTCAATTGCGAACCGCGCGGGCGCGAATTGAAATACGCGTCCGATTCGAGCGCATCCACGCGTTCGACGCGGCCCTCGATGCGAATTTGGCGATGCAGCGGCTGCCAGAAAAAAACGAGCGCGGCGAACGGATTCTCTTTGAGTTCCTTGCCTTTGCGACTCGCGTAATTGGTAAAAAAAACCAACCCGCGTTCGTCCACGCCGCGCAGCAGCGCAATGCGCGCGGAAGGTTTCGCATCCAGCGCGGCAGTCGCCACCGTCATTGCGTTTGGTTCGGGCAAATTCTCCGCGATGGCGCGGTCGAGCCATGCTTGAAACATGACGAACGGGTTCGCGTCCGCGTCATGTTCGTCAAGCGCGCCGCGCGTGTATTGAATGCGAAGTTCGGCAATGGAATTTGTCATGGGGTAGAAACCGCGAATCTACGCGAATCGTTGCGAATCTATGCAAATGGAACGGGAAAAAAGATTCGCGCCGATGCGCGTTTTATCTATATTCCTCAATCGCGTCAATCCTCTTGATCACGCGCGCGGGGTTGCCCGCGACGACCGCGCCGTCGGGGACATCGCGCGTGACCACCGCGCCCGCGCCCACCAACGCGTTTTCGCCAATTACGACGCCGGGCAGCAGCGTCGCGTTCGCGCCGATTTTGGCGCCGCGTTTAATGTGCGCGCCGCGCAAATTTTCCTTGACGTTTTTGGATTGCGGATAGCGCGCGTTCGTCACGACGACGTTCGGACCGAGCCAGCAATCGTCTTCGAGAACCGAAAATTCGGGAACGAAAACGTTCGAGTGCAAACGCGCGTGGTTTCCAATTTTCACGTGATGTTCCACAATCGTGTGCGAGCCGACGCTCACATTGTCGCCGATTTGATTTTCTTCACGAATCAAAACGCCGTGTCCGGTTTGAAAATCGTCGCCAATCACATTGCCCGCGTAAATGACGGTGTGCGAACGAATCACCGCGCGCGCGCCAAGGCGCGTTGCGAGTTCGCCCGCTTTTTTCCCGCGCGGCGGTTCGCCGAGAATGACGAACGCGCCGAGCGTTGGCTCCTCGGTGAAAAACACATTGGGAAAAATTTGCGCGTTCATATTTTCCGCGTTCATCCGCGTTCATCCGCGTCCAAATTTTGCAAGAATTGTGGCGCGCCATCCGCTTGGAGCGACTGTTGCGCCGCTTCCAACACGCGCACGACGCGCAAACCGTTTTCGCCATCCGTGCGCGGCGTTTTGTTTTCGCGGATACATTCGAGAAAATGCGCGCACTCGTATTTGAGCGGTTCGGTCAAATCAATTTTGGGAATGTACAAATCGCCGCTTCGCACGCGCAGTTGAAATTCGCCGAACGCGTCGCCGCGCTTGTACACGCCCTTGTCGTAAATTTTTATTTTCGCTTCAGGGTCCACGTCGTCGTACACAATCATTTTTTCCGAACCGACGAACGTCATTTGCCGCGTCTTGCTCGGGTCGAGCCATGACGCGTGAATGTGTCCGACGACGTTGTTGGGAAAATTCAATAACGCGAACACGACATCTTGAACGCCTTGATGCAAATAGGTCGCGCCGTGCGCGGAAACGGACTGCGGCATCGTTTTCAGCAGCGCGAGCAGAATCGAAACGTCGTGCGGCGCGATGCTCCACAGCGCGTTAATGTCCGTTTGCACGCGTCCGAGATTCACGCGGTTCGAGTAGACGTAATAGAGTTCGCCCAACGCGCCCGCGTCCAACAATTCTTGAATTTTCCAGACGGCGGGATTGTACTCGAAAGTGTGTCCCACCATCAAGACGCGTTTATTTTTCTGCGCGAGTTCAATCAGCGCGCGCGCGTCGGCGCTGGTGAGCGCGAGCGGTTTTTCCACCAACACGTGCTTGCCCGCGTTCAACGCTTGCGCCACAAGTTCAAAATGCGAACGCGCGGGCGTCGCAATCGCCAGCGCGTCGAGCGTGGGATTGTCAAAAAGTTCGCGCGGGTCTGTGGCGGTTTGCTGCAGCGAGTACAAACGCGCCGCTTCATTCAAACGCGCGTTGTCGGCGTCCGCGCACGCGACGAGCCACGCGCCGGACAATTGATGAAAATTGCGCGCGAGGTTCGGACCCCAATAGCCGTAACCGATAAGACCGAGACGAATGCGCTCCAAGTCAAAAATGCAAAGTTAAAAGCTAAAAGTTTTCGACAACGGCTTGCCCTTTTAGCTTTTAGCTTTTAGCTTTTAGCTTTTAGCTTTTAGCTTTTAGCTTTTAGCTTTTAGCTTTTAGCTTTTAGCTTTTAGCTTTTAGCTTTTAGCTTTTAGCTTTTAGCTTTTAGCTTTTAGCTTTTAGC
>WBZO01002761.1_pt1 | contig 22012 bp, 21 predicted proteins | sample 5204261 | NCBI WGS metagenome assembly WBZO01 (sample SAMN12412400, study PRJNA552823) | activated sludge metagenome | isolation source: activated sludge from anammox sidestream of wastewater treatment plant... | place: USA: North Carolina | collected 2017-09 | reverse complement strand
CAGCCAGAGATGGGCAGTGGCAGCGATGGCGCTGAGCCGCTCTTTCCCGGCGATGAGGCAGAGAGCTTCCGCGCCCGCTGGACTGGCATCCAGACCGGCTTCGTTGATGAGCCGCGAGCGGCGGTTGCACAAGCTGACACGCTGGTGGCAGAGGTGATTCAGCGGCTGGCACAGGTGTTCGCCGATGAACGCCAGTCCCTGGAGCAGCAGTGGGGAGAGGGGGACAGCGGCGACACCGAGGGGCTGCGGATGGCGCTGCGCCGGTATCGTTCATTCTTCGAGCGTCTGCTATCCGCGTAGTCGCGGTTGACCGGCTCGGCAGCTTTCAGGTAGCGCGCACGGCCAGGTAGGCGACGGGTATCGAGCGAGTGCGTATTGCCGCGCTCCCTCGATACCCGTCCTGCCCGTTTCGTGGCGTGAATCTCCCGGCCGGTGTCACCAAGACACGAACATTGGCATAATCACGTGCAGGTAGTTGTCGGAACCGACCGGGCGGAGCACACCGGGTAGGCTGGGGCTCGAGACCTCCAGCGCAACCTGACCATCCAGGACGCCCAAGACATCCTGAAGGTAGCGGCTGTTGAAGGCGATCTTAGCGCTGGGTCCGTCGACGCTGGCGTCGATCCTGTCGTCGCTGCCGCCGATCTCTTCGGCTTTGGCCTGAACCTCCAACTTGCCGGGGACGAGGTCTTCGTTGGGATGCACCTGCAGGCGGACAATGCCGCTGCCTTCGCGTGAAAAGATGGCAGCGCGGCGAATGCTCGCCAGGAACTCCGACACCGGCACGACAGACCGGGTGGTGTAGTTCTGTGGAATCAGCCGGTTGTAATCGGGGTAGGCGCCCTGTAGCAGTTGCACCACCATCTCAATCGACGGCAGCCGGAACAGCACCGAGCTGCGCGCTGCATTTACCAGCATCTCGACGGGTTGGTCGGTGTCGGCCAGCAGCCGGTTGAGCTCGCTCATCGCCTTAGCCGGGACGATAATCTCCAGCTTCTCGTCCACCGGCCCGCTGAGCTGGAGGTAGTGCACTGCCAGCCGGAAGCCATCGGCCGCTGCCACGGCCAGCCGCGTCCCTTCGGCGAGCAGGTGAACACCCTGCAACACCGGCCGCGAGTCGTCGCTGGCGGCAGCGAACACGACCTGGGTCAGCGCCTTTCGCAGCGCCACCGGGTCGATGTAAAGCAGCATGTCACCCTGCACGGTTGGAATCGGCGGAAAATCGCCGGCGTCCATCCCACCGATGGTGGCGGTGTTGCGGCCGCACTCAATCTTCACCTGCTTGGATCGAGGTGACAGTTCCAGCTCCATCCGGTCGTTTGGCAGCGAATCGACGAATGGGGTGAGGAACTTGTTGGGCACGGTAATCGCGCCCTCCTCCTCGATCTTGGCGCCGATCCAGTAGGACAGCGCGATTTCGAGGTTGGTGGCGGCCAGCTTCAGCCGCGAGTTGTCCGTCGTAAGCAACACATTGGCGGTGATGGGCAGCGTGCTGCGGGACGCCACCGCGCGGCTGACGACGCTCAGCCCTTTGGCCAGGTTCTCTTGCAGACACGTTACCTTCATCGAGTCACCTGAGTAAGCCGTTTCGTGATAGGGGTCAATCGCCACGAGTATAGCGCTGCCCGATATCACCCCACAAGGAGCATCTGCCCCCGGCTACCAGTCACCAGCTGCAGTAGTGGCCGAACGGCGCTGCTGCGAACGGCGCAATGCACCGGCGCCCGGCTCGCAGGTTCAGGGTATAGTGCCCGACTATGTCAATCGCGATGTTGGGAGATGCCGCCGGATGCCGTACCCTGTGCGGGTCCGGCTGCTGGCCGGCAGCTCCAACCTGGGAGTCGTGTCGATGATCACCGGCCGCTCCGGCGACCCTGCCGCTTATCACCCCTTTCCATTGCCAGGTGACCGCCCCGTATACGCCCCTGATCGCATTGCCGACATCCGGCATGTCCGCATTGAGATCAGCGAGCTGGACATGGAGGCGGGAGCGATCACGGCCACCTGCACGCTGCGGCTGGCAGCGTTCGCCGGCCCGCTGGCGTCCGTGGCCTTTGATGCTGTTGACCTGGGTGTCAGCAGCGTTGTGGATGAGCGCGGGCAGTCGCTGGCGTACGACAATGACGGCCGGCGCCTGACGGTGCGGTTGGGCCGGCCGCTTGAAGAGGGCCGGGAGACCGAGCTGAGCATCAGCTACCGCGCGACGCCACACCGCGGCTTGTACTTCAACCGGCCCGACGACGGCTACCCGGCCCGTCCGCGGCAGGTGTGGAGTCAGGGGCAAGACCAGGACAACCGGCACTGGTTTCCTTGCCATGACGCTCCCAACCATAAGCAAACTTCCGAGATGATCATCACGGTGCCTCGTGGCCTCTTCGCCCTCTCCAATGGTCGGTTAGTGTCCCGCCACGTCGATGCCGGCGCCGGCACGGAGACGTTTCACTGGGCGCTCGATGTGCCGCACGCGTCGTACCTTGTCACATTGGCCGCCGGCGACTTTGCCGAACTCGTGGACGAGGGGGGCGCCGTACCGCTGCGCGCCTATGTGCAGCGCGGGCGCGAGGAGGATGCTGCCCGAGCGCTGGCGCGTACTCCGGAGATGATGCGATTCTTCGCCGAACGGCTCAACTACCCATACCCATATCCCCTCTATGCCCAGGTATTCGTTGCTGACTTCATCTTCGGCGGGATGGAGAATACCGGCGCCACCACCCTCACCGACACGGCCCTGTACGACGAGCGGGCGGCGCTGGACTACGATGTCGATTCGCTGGTGGCGCACGAGCTGGCGCACCAATGGTTCGGTGATCTCCTCACCTGTCGCGAGTGGCCGCACGCCTGGCTGAACGAGGGCTTTGCCACATACTGGGAGGCGCTGTTCACCGAGCAGCATAACGGGTGGGATGAGTTCCGCTACGAGATGTGGAAGAACGCCAACCACTACCGCGACGAGGACAGTAACCACTACCGCCGCCCGCTGGTCGAGCGCACCTACCGACAGCCGATCGACATCTTTGACGGCCATCTGTACGAAAAAGGGAGCCTCGTGCTGGACATGCTCCGGCACGAGTTGGGTGATGAGCGGTTCTTCCGGGCGATGCAGCACTACGTTCACAGCAATGCCCGGCGGACCGTGATTACCAGTGACCTCGCCCGCGCGGTGGAAGAGGCGACCGGACGCAATCTGGACTGGTTCTTCGAGCAGTGGGCGTACCACGGCGGCCATCCGGCGCTGGATAGCTCCTGGTCCTGGAACCCCGACCACAACCAGGCCGTGCTGACCGTCAAGCAGACACAGCCGCAGGATTCGCTCACGCCGTTGTTTCGCGTGTCGCTGGATGTCGTGTTCCATGTGCGCGGGCACGAGCCGGTGCCGCTGCGGCTGCCGGTGCAGGATAAGGAGCATGTTGTGCACGTCGCCCTGCCCGCGCGGCCGTGGCTGGTACAGCTCGACCCTGGCGACCGCGTGCTCAAGTCACTCAACTTCGAGCGGGACGAGGTGCAGGAGCGCGAACAACTGGCAGAAGATCTGGACGTGATCGGCCGGATTCGGGCGGCGCAGGCGTTGGGCAAGCGCGCCACCCCATCCGCGGTGGCGGCGCTGGCACGGGCAGTACGCGAGGATCGGTTCTGGGGCGTTCAGGCGGAAGCGGCCCGCGCGTTGGGCGCCGCCCGCACAACCGCGGCCCGCGATGCGCTGGTCTCACTGATGGACATCGCCCATCCCAAGGCCCGCCGCGGTGTGGTTGACGCGCTCGGCGCCTTCAAAGGGGACGGTATCGCCGCCGCCGCACTCTCGACGCTGCTCCGCCGCGGTGACTCCTCGTACTTCGTCGAGGCGGAGGCGGCCAAGTCGCTGGGCAGGGCCCGGATCGATGAAGCGCTGGAGACGCTGACGTGGGTGATGGCCGAGAAGGAATCCTGGGAAGAGGTGATCCGCCGCGGCGCGCTGGACGGGATGGGTGAGCTGCGCGACCGGCGCGCTATCCCCCTGCTGATGCAGTGGACCCGGCCCGGCAAGAATCAGATCGCCCGCGGCGCCGCAGTCGCGGCCCTGGCCAAGCTGGCCCGTGGAGAAGACAAGGATGACCTCGTCGAGCGGTTGACGGATCTGTTGGAGGATGACTCGTTCCGTGTGCTGATGCGCACCATCCCTGCGCTCAAGGACATCGGCTCGGAGAGCGCCATTCCTGCGCTGGAGCGGCTGGCCGCCCGGCACCTTGACGGACGGGTGGTGCGCGCTTGCCGGGTGGCGATTCGAGACATTCGCGCCGGGACCAGTCGTGATTCAGAGGTTGCGTCGCTGCGCGACCGGCTGGAAGCCATCGAGCAGCAAAACCGCGAGCTACGCGACCGGCTGGCAGCGCTGGAGGCGCGGGGCACGCCCGCATGACCGGCGCCGTTGTGAGACGGGCGCGGCCGGACGATGCCGCGGCGTTGCTGAAGCTGCAGCTCGAGCTGGATGCCGAAACCAGGATGATGTTGGAGCCGGGTGAGCGGCCCGCTGATGCCGCGATCATCGCCACCAAGCTGGCGGCTCTGGCTGCTCTGCCGAACAGCGTCGTGCTCGTGGCCGGTATCGGTGACGAGCTGGCAGGTTACGTGGAGGCCGAAGGAGGTTCATACCTTAGAAACCGCCACAGCGCGACCCTCGTGGTAGGAGTCCGCCGCCGCTTCGCCGGACGGGGGCTGGGCCGGGCGCTGATGCAGGCGGTGATCGACTGGGCCGAGAGCGCCGGCGTCAATCGCCTGGAATTGACCGTGATGGTCCACAACACCACAGCCATTGCCCTTTACCGCAGCCTGGGATTTGTTGAGGAAGGCCTTCGCCGCCGTTCCCTGATCGTCGGAGGTGTGGCCGTAGACGAGCTGGCGATGGCGCGGTTGCGCTGACGCTGCCCGTCATGCCTGTGCCGTTGCCGGCTCAGCCTCCGCCGCCTGGGTGCTGGCACGCCGGTCTGCCCGCCGCCAGGCAGTCAGCGCCACGAAGCCGGCGCCACCCATCCACAGCCCCAATGCCGCGTACGTCGCCCGTAGCGACGTGGCGTCAGCCAGCAGCCCTGCCGGAATCTGCGCCAGTGCAGTGAACAGCCCGGCGGCCATGGCGGCGGCGCTGGCGACGGTTGCCCGGAGCGCTGCCGGTGAGTAGCGGTTGACCGCCGTTCCCATGAGCACCATGCGCGTGCGGTCGCTCCAGCGATGAACGGCGATGAGCGCCACCGCCCAGGGGGCGCCGATCAGCCCGATCGCCACCAATGAGGCAGCAAACAGCCCCCACAACACGAACATCGCGTGCTGCTCACCCAGCCGGGCGGCAACCCAGGACGCCAGCAGCGGGCCGGTCAGGACAATCAGTTGAATCGGCGCCAGCACAACGCCAAACGCTTCGACGGGGATGCCACGCTCGGCCAGCAACGGCTGGGTGAACAGGAAGGTGGTGGTGGCAGTGGAGCCAAACAGTGCCATCACCACAACCATTGCCCGCATCGCCGGATTGCCCAGCGTGAAGGCGCCGGCCTCCCGCAGGATCCGGCGGTACGACAACCGCAACTGCTGGTGCTGGCCGGGCGGCTCGCGGAAGGTTAGCGCCATCACCACCGCCGCCAGTCCGGTGACGATGCTGACGCGTACTGGCAATGCCAGGTCGGTGGCGGCGGCCAGCGGCGCACCCACCAGGGAGCTGATGATCGTTGCTGCAATGTTGCAGGAGGTGGCCCGGCCGGTGACTTTGGCGAAGTCCTGTTCCCGGCCGAGCGCTGCCAGCGAGTCATGGAGAAACGCTGAGTTGGCCCCCGAGTTGAGGGTGATCGCCACCGCCCATATGACGTATGACACCAGGATCCAAGCGTAGTTGGGGGCAAATCCGAACACTAGCACCGCCAGCGCGTTGCCGGCTGCGCCCAGCGTCAACGACAGCTTGCGACCCCAGCGGTCGGCGATCGCGCCGGTGGGCATCTCCGCCACGACCGTCACTAGCCAGAACATCGCCTCCATCAGTGTGATCTGCGCCAGCGATAGACCCTGGTCATCGCGCAGGTACAGGACCCAGATCGGCAGCCAGAGCTGCAGCAGGCTGACAAAGCTAAACGCATAGTACTTGGGGATGTTGGCGGCGTACGCGCGCCTCAGCTCCGGCGCCAGTTCAGCGGTCATGGGTGGCGCCTGCCAGGCTTCATCGCAGTGAGCGGGTGCCGGTGGAGATCGGCAGCGGGTCCAGGGAGAACAGACCAGGAGCGAGGTCCCAGTCGCTGCTGCCCAACAAGCTGAGGGTGATGGCAAACAGCGCGAAGCCTACCAGCACGGACAGCACGACCCGCCCCGGGGCCGCACCGGTGGCCTCGCGCACGCCCGCTACCGATAGGGTCAGCGCGTACCCGAACGCAATAGTGCCGGCAGCCACCTCGATGCCCGGCGGGGCCAGCAACAGTTGGAGCGCCACGGGGGCAAAGGCATAGCCCATCACCCGCGCGAGCGGCAGAACAGCCGCGCGTTCGCCGAAGGCGCGTAGGTAGAGCGCCGTAACCGTCACCCACACCCACCACAGGCCCACCTGGAGGGCGCCGCCGGCGAGCAGCGAGCGCGCCATCAGCCGCTGCCAGTTGGCCTCGTATACTGCTCGTTCCGGAGGCGCACCGCCCCACAGCGTCCACAGCACGCCGCCCATCCCTGCCAGCACGGTGGCGAAGATCACCGTGAGCATTGCGCCGCGGATGGCGGCTGGGTCGCCGGCAATCGCGCGAAAGACTTCAGGTCGCATGGCCAGCACACCACGCAGCCGCCCACCGGCGGGGTCGGGGTCGCTCATCACTCCTCCATGCCAGGCCGCAAGGGCTCCTCCTACCGTAACCGATTACCGCGACCGGTGTTTATCGTAGGGGCTGCCGGCCGGGCAGGCCCGAGCGGCGCGGATATGCGGCCGGAGCGGGCCGTGACTTCCGCAGCCAGACCGCTACCAGCGGTGAGTCTGAACCGGTAGCCAGGGGGTTGACGGCTTTCGGATCGCCACCGCAGGCCGTAATGGCGGCGCGCGCTTCCTGCAGCTCCTCTGGCCAGCGTGAGCCCTTGACCGCCAGCACCCAGCCACCCACTCGGGCAAACGGCAGCGTCAGCTCAGCCAGGGTCGCCAGCACCGCTACCGCCCGCGCGGTCACGATATCGAACCGCTCCCGATATGCCGGCAGCCGCCCCGCCTCCTCTGCGCGCATCGCGATCACGGTCACGTTCGATAGACCCAGCGCGGCGGCCGTCTCCGTCAAAAAGGCAGCCTTCTTGCCGGTTGCCTCCAGCAGGGTCACCGACACATCCGGCCGGGCGATGGCGATCGGCAGGCCCGGGAGCCCGCCGCCGCTGCCCACGTCCAGCACAGCGCTACCCGCTGGCAGTGCATGGCGTTGCTCCAGTAGCCGCAGAAGCGCCAGCGACTCCGCGATGTGACGGTGCTCGATGCCGTGCCGGTCGCGCACGGCGGTCAGGTTCATACGGTCGTTAGCTGCGATGAGCTGCGCGACATAACGAGCAATGCCGGCAACGACACCGGCGGGTAAGGGCCGCCGGAGCACGGCCAGCACGTCGCCGGCAATGTCGGTTGGGTCAATATGCTCCATGGTGGACGCCGGTTGGCGCTGCTCCGCGGCACTGACTTACAATCGATGCTAGCGAACATTGTCCCGCTGAGGAGTACCGTGTGCCAGAAGCCAGCGTTGAACCCCTGAGTCTTGCAGGCGCCGCGCAGAAGTACCTCTCGACGCTACGGCCCGAGGCACGCCAGGACCAGACACCAGAGTTGAATCGGTTCACCGGCTGGCTCGGCCAGGACCGGCTGCTGGTTACGGTGCGTGGCGCTGAGCTGGAGGAGTACGCACTCCGCCAGCAGACGGCCGCCAATGCCCAGCGCCGGCTGGAGGTAGTGCGTACCTTCCTGAGCTGGGTCAAAAAGCAGAATCTCACCAGCGAGAATCTGGCCACTCACATCCGGCTGCGCAAGAGCGGCAGCGGCGCTGCTACCGGCGATGCCCTTAATCCAGATCAAATCCACGTGACCGCTGCTGGCCGGGCGGCGCTGGAGGCTGAGCTGGAGCGGCTGCGCGGTGAGCGTCCCAACATCGCCGACGCCCTGCGCACCGCCATGGCCGACAAGGATTTCCGCGAGAACGCTCCTCTGGACGCGGCCCGCGAGGCCCAAGCTCATCTCGAGGCGCGGATTCGCGAGCTCGAGTCGATGCTCAAGCGCGCCGTCGTCGTTGCGCGCGAAGGTGGCTCCGGCGTTGCGCGGATGGGCTGCCGCGTCCGGCTGCGCGACTTGGACAGCGGCCGGGAGGTGACGTTCACGCTCGTCGGCCCTGGCGAGGTCAACGCCAATGAGGGCAAGATCTCCGTCTCGTCGCCGGTTGGCCGGGCACTGGTCGACCGCGTCGCCGGCGATGACGTCGAAGTCAGCGCGCCCTCCCGGACGTTTCGCTACCGAATCGAGGCAGTGGAGAACTAGGCTCCCGAGATTCGGCGTCGCGAGGACGGGTCCGCCGGCCCGTCCGGTCGCATGTGCAGAGCATTAATGCAGCTTTGAGCCGGCGTTAGCGCTTCGTTAAGGACTGCCTCCGCGGGGCCGGATAGCCTATCGCTGTCGGGAGGATGGCGGGCGTTCCCGCCGGAGGACAGCGATGAAGGTTGTTGCAGACGTCAAGTGCTATCACTGCGGCCATCTCTCGGGCGAGGTGATCGGCCGCCGCGATCAACCGATTAAGGACTGGCTGTTTGAGCCCCAGCACGGTATGCCCCGGATCGCGGGCCCGCGGCTGCGGTGCGGTCGGTGCGAGGGTCCCACGTACCTGGAGGATGTCCGCGCGTTTGTGGCCGATGACCCGGTACGGGCCGTCCGCCGCCGCCTTGCCGGAATCGGCAGCGCCGCCTAACGCTGGCAGTCTGACGCGTGATAAGGGCCGGGTCACTACCACAGGACCCGGCCCTTGCCATGCCTATCGCCGGGCGCGTGGGGTATGATGGCGCAGACCGGGAGCGCCGGGGGAGGCAGGCGGCGATGCGACGGCTACGAACGGGCCTGGCCCAGATCAACACCACGGTGGGCGACCTGGAGGGGAACGTTTCCCGCATCATCGACGGGATTGAGCGGGCGCGCGCCGCCGGCGTGGACCTAGTCGCCTTTCCCGAGCTGGCCGTTACCGGCTATCCACCGGAGGACCTGCTACTGCGGCGATCGTTTGTCGCCGACAACCTGGCAGCGCTCGGCCGGATCGTCGAAGCCACCCGCGGCATCACCGTCATCGCCGGATTCGTTGACCACGGCGACGACATCTACAACGCCGCCGCCATCATCCACGATGGAGGCCTGGTCGACGTTTACCACAAGCGCTATCTACCCAACTACGGCGTGTTTGACGAAGATCGTTACTTTCAGTCCGGTGACCGCTCGCCCGTGTACGAGATTGCCGGTGTGCGCGTCGGCGTCAACATCTGCGAGGACATCTGGTACCCCGGCGGCCCGGCCTGGGAGCAGGCACTCAGTGGGGCGGAGGTGATCATCAACATCAACGCCTCCCCCTACCACCGCGGCAAGCGGGACTGGCGGGCGAAGATGCTCGCGACCCGCGCCAATGACAACAGCGTCATCGTCTGCTACGCCAACCTCGTCGGCGGCCAGGATGAACTGGTGTTTGACGGCGCCAGCATGATCTTCGATGAACGCGGTGCGCTGCTGGCCGAGGGCCCGCAGTTCGGCGAGGCGCTGGTGATTGCGGACCTGGATATCGATGCGGTGTTGCAGTCGCGTTTGCACGATTCGCGCCGCCGCAAAGAGGTGTTGCGCTTCCGCGAGCGTGTGCAAGAACCGGTACGGCACGTCTCCGCCGCCCCGTTCAGCGTGACCAAGCCGGCGGCTGAGACGCCCCGGGTGAGCCCGATGGCGGAAGAGGCAGAAGTCTACGCTGCGCTCGTGCTCGGTACTGGTGACTACGTCCGCAAGAACGGTTTCGGCCAGGTGGTGATCGCCCTTTCCGGCGGCATCGACTCCAGCCTGACGGCGGCAGTGGCGGTTGATGCCCTGGGCAGCGAGAACGTGATCGGCGTGCTGATGCCGTCCCGCTACTCAAGTGACCACAGCGTTACTGACGCCCGCGCGCTGGCAGAGGCACTGGGGATGCGCCACATGACTATTCCCATTGAAGCGCCGTTTCAGGCGTATCTGGGCGCGCTGGCCGACGCGTTCGAGGGTACCCGCCCCGACCTCACAGAAGAGAATCTCCAGGCCCGCATTCGTGGCACGATCCTGATGGCGCTGTCCAACAAGTTCGGTTGGCTGGCACTCACCACCGGCAACAAGAGCGAGATGGCGACCGGCTACACCACGCTGTACGGCGACATGGCTGGTGGCTTTGCCGTCATCAAGGATGTGCCCAAGACGCTGATCTACCGCATCTGCCAATACCTCAACGAGCGTGCTGGCAAGGCGGTGATCCCGGAGAATGTCCTGCTGAAGCCGCCGTCCGCGGAACTCCGGCCAGACCAGAAGGACGAGGACAGCCTGCCGCCCTATTCCGTGCTCGACCCAATCCTGCAGGCCTATGTAGAAGAGGACCGCTCAGTTGAGGAACTGGTCGCGGCCGGGTACGACCCTGCGACCGTCACCCGCGTCTACGGGCTCGTCAACGGCAGCGAGTACAAGCGCCGCCAGGCGCCGCCCGGGGTGAAGATCTCCCCGCGCGCCTTCGGCCGGGACCGGCGTCTGCCCATCGCAAACCGCTATCGAGGGTACTGAGCGATGGCTGCTGCCACCGTCGTAATCGTCTTTGCGCTGCTGGGTCTGCTGCTGCTCGCGCGCTGGGTACGGCAGGAAGAGGTACCGCAGGTGCGGCTGGCGGCTATCGGCGGTGCGCTCTTCGGCCTTGTTGCTGCGTTCGGGATCGCGCTGCTCACGAACAAGCAGGCGCTGGACGCAGTGGCGATTGGCCTGCTGGGAGCGGCGGTGCTGCCGTTGGTACTCATGGCGCAGATGCGCGTCATCCGCCGGCTCATCACCCGCCGCTAACCGCCGCCCTCCGCGCCGGCACCGTCCGCCACAAACCCAGCCTCACCCGCGCGGTGTGCCTGCCGGCGCTGGCGTCAGCGTGCCTGGCCGCGGTGGTGACGGGTTCAGCGGGCCGGGCGCGGTCGGTGGCAACGTCGGTGGTCGCGTAGGACTGGCCGTCGGGCTCGGTGTAGCCGTGGGCGGCGGCGATGGTGGCCTCGTTGGGCTGGGTGTCGGGCTCGGCGTTGGGCTCGGCGCGGCTGTCGCTGGTGGCCGGGTCGGGCTCGGCGACGGGCTGGGGCTAGGACTGGGACTGGGGCTAGGCGACGGCGTCGGGGATGGCGTCACGGTAGGCGACGGCGTCGGGGTTGGGCCGGCCGGTGTCGCCACCGCGGCCGCCCGCACCTTCAGGATGCGGTCCAGCTTAGCGAACTCACCGTTGAGGTTGGTGATACCGACGTCGTAGTCACCGGGCTGCAACCCAGCAGCGACGGTGACCGTGGCCAGCCCCTCGTTGACATAGGTCACCTGGCCGCCGATATCGCGCCCAACGAGATGCGGGCCGATGGCTACCCGCAGACCGGGACGGAAGCCCGTGCCCGCTACAAGCAGAAACACCTCGCGTTCATTACTGATCTGAGCCGGTGTCACTTCGCGTACCTGTGGCGGCCCCGCCGAAGCTGGTAGCGTTGCGGCCGGACTGTCTCCGCACGCCGTGAGCATGAGGCTTGCCACAAAAGCGCATACGAGCAAGCGCGACCGGCGGGAGTGATACACCGGCATTCAAGGACCTGCGCTGATGGTGAGATGGACGGGGGCAGATCGGGCGAGCCGGTTGCCAGGCGCCGGTTGCTGGCGAATCACCGTCCCCAGTGGCTCCCCGCCGGGGACGCGTTCCACGGGCGATGCCACCGTCAGACCCATCCCCTGGATCCGCGTCGCCGCCTGGTCAATGCGCATGCCGGTGACCTGCGGCACGGCGATTGGGGCGGTCCCGCCATCAAGCAGCCGGAACGCCAGCACCGCACCCAGCACTGCCACAACCGCTGCCAGTAGTCCAACGGCGCCCAGGGCCAGCACGGGCATCCGGCGTGGCCGCCCGGTCGTGGCCTGCGCCCGCTCGAAGCCGAGCGGTTGGCGGGCAGCGGCCCCAACGGGACGGCTGCCGGCTGCGCTTTGGCTGTCGAGGAATGTACTCAGCGCGGCGGCCAGCGCTCCGGCGCTCGGCATTCGCTGCTCTCGGTCAGGTTGCAGGCTGCGTGCCACCAGTTCGGACAGGGCCAGCGGCACGGCAGCGTTGCGCTCGTGCGCCGGCGGCGGTGACACCTGGGCCAGCGCGGCTGCCTGGGTCAGGTCGCTGCCGGCATGCGGCCGGTCACCGGTGAGCATCTCGTATAAGACCGCACCCAGCCCGTAGACGTCGGCGCGGCCGTCCAGCGGTTCGCCCATGATCTGCTCGGGAGCGATGTACCCTACCGTCCCCACGATGGCGCCGTCGTCGGGCTCGCGCTCGGCGCGGGCGATGCCGAAGTCCACCAGCTTCGGCCGCCCATCGGCGGTGAGCAGAATGTTGCCCGGCTTGATATCGCAGTGAACGACCCCATTGCGGTGCGCGTACTCCAGGGCGGCGGCGACCTCGGCGGCAAGAAACGCGGCACGGACCGGTGGCATGGGGCCGTTGCGGACCAGGTGCTGCCGCAGCGTCTCGCCGGGGACGAACTCCATCACGATATACGGAAGGTCGCCCTCGATACCGGCGTCATAGACGTCGGCGATACCGGGATGCTTGAGGGCAGCCGCCGCGCGGGCTTCCTTCAAGAATTCGTCCTGGATGGTGCGGCCGGGTTCGGGTCGCAGCACCTTCAGCGCGACGGTGCGGTCCAATAGTGTGTCACGCGCGGCGTACACGGTGCCCATACCGCCGCGGGCCAGTTCGCGCTCCAGCCGGTACCGGCCGCCGAACGTGTCCGGTGGCGGGGTGGCGGGAGGCTGCGGTCCATGGGCCGCTGACGGCTCGCTCATTACTGGCTCAGCGCGCGGGCGGTGGCTGCCACGAGGAGACGCGGTGCTACTCTAGTATGGCAGACGGCCGCCATGGGTGTCGCTGTCGTGAACGGATAGGCCAATGGGTGTGTTACTGCGTGAGCGCTGGCAGGAGCGCTCCCTGCTGCTGTTCGTCGCTGCTGGGACGATTGCCGCGATGGCTGAGCTGGAGGGCGCGTTGCCGGAGCTGCCGGTCGATATCTGGGCTGCCGGTCTGGTCTTCCTGCTGGCGGTCACGGCGGCTCACCTTGCCGTGACCGTGCTGGCGCCACGCGCCGACCAAACACTCCTACCCATGACCGCAATGCTGGCTGCCATTGGATTGATCTTCGTGATGCGGCTGGAGCCGGACCAGGCGATGCGCCAGCTCCAGTGGAACGGTATCGGCCTGGTGGCGATGGTTACGGCGCTGGCGCTGCTGGGCGATGTGCAGTGGCTGCGCCGGTACAAGTACATTGCCGCCGCCGGGGGATTGGGGCTGATGCTGCTGACGGCGGTCTTTGGCCGTGAAATCAACGGCTCGCGGCTGTGGCTGGGGATCGGCAGCTTCTACTTCCAGGTTACCGAATTGATGAAGCTGCTGCTGGTCATCTTCTTGGCTGGGTACCTGGCTGATCGCCGGCTGCTGTTGCGGGCCGCGGTGCGCCGCTGGCGTGGCGTATCGCTGCCGGCGCTGCCGTATCTGGCGCCCATGGGCCTGATCTGGGTGCTCACCTTCCTGGTGCTGATCTGGCAGCGTGACCTAGGCGCTACCTTGCTGCTGGCCGGGGTAACCTTGCTGCTGCTATATGTCGCGAGCGGCCGTACCGCGTTCGTGATCGTCGGCGTCTCGCTGGTGATCATCGATGTGCTGATTGCTTATCACCTGTTCGGCTACGTCCAGGGCCGGATTGATGTTTGGCTCCATCCCTTCTCTCAGTCCGATGCGGCCGGATACCAGATCACGCAGGCGCTTTACGCTGTGGCCAACGGCAGTGTGCTCGGCGCCGGCCTTGGGCGGGGCATGGCCACCGTCATCCCAGCTGTGCACACGGATTTCGTCTTCGCTGCCATCGCCGAGGACCTGGGCATGACCGGCGCCTTCGGGCTGATCGCGCTGTACCTGCTGGTGGTGCTGCGCGGCCTGCGGGTCACCCTACGCCAGCCGACTGATTTTGGCATGTTGCTGGCGCTGGGCTGTGTGGGGATTCTGGCGCTACAGGCGCTGGTGATCATCGCCGGCAACCTGGCGCTGATTCCCATCACCGGCATCACGCTGCCGTTCATCAGCTACGGGGGTTCATCGCTGCTAATCAATTACGTGCTGCTGGCCGTACTGCTGCGCCTGTCGTCGCTGGAGACCGACCGGATCACATAGCGCCGCGCGGCTCACCTTCAAACCGCAGCGCTACATGGCCGAAGCGCACTTCATCCCCGGCAGATACCCTGCTGGAGCCGCGTACCGGGTGGCCGTTGATGAAGGTGCCATTGGTGCTGCCGAGGTCATCGATCCACCAGGCGCCGCGGTCGTGGCGCAGCGTCGCATGCCGGGCTGAGACCGTGTCTTCATCCAGGACCAGCGTGCCGGCCGCGTCACGCCCCACGACCGCGCCCGTTTCTAGCGTGATGCGGGCGCCTGGCTGCCACCGGGACCGGGCCGGGTCGAGGATGGTCAGTTCGGCCACTGCCCGGGGAGCGCTGGTGCGGCTGCCGCGCAGGTCCCGCCAGCCCGCACGGGCAACCAGGAAGATGAACACGTACAACACTGCGAGGAAGGTCAGCCGCAGGATCAGCAGCGCGTGAGTGTCCAGGGCAAACCCTCATGCCGGGCGCCGATGTGCGGTGTGTCAGCCGCCCTGGCGAAAACGCAATCGTGCGCCACCGATCTCAATAACGTCCCCGCTGTGCAGTGGATGGCGCCCGGCAACGGCCTTGCCGTTGACCCGGGTGCCGTTGGTGCTGCCCAAGTCGGTGACGTAATAGCGTGGGGGAATACAGTCAATCCGTGCATGCTGGCGGGAGACCTCGAGATCCAACAGCGCGATGTCGTTGCCGGTGCGGCGGCCGATGGTGACGATCGCACCGTTGAGCGGAACCCGGCGCTCGGTGCCGCCGCGGCGGTCAAGCACTTCCAGTTCGGCGGGTGGCAAGGGTGCAGCTGCTGGTGGTAGTGACGGCCGGGCAATGCGTTCAGTGAATCCGGCAAGCATTGCCGGTGTCACGGGAAGGTCGCCTTGCACACGAGTCACGGCGCCTTCGTCAAAGGCGGTATCGACGGTGATGCTGCCGCCGCGGGCGTCGCTGCCGGCGACGATCGTCGCGAGCGGTGTGGCACGCAATGTGAGCCCGCGCTCCTCGGCGGCACGTGCGACAAACGCGGTCAACTCCTGCTCGAGGGTGCGGCGGATACTGTCAATCTCGGCGAGGTCGGCCGGGTGCAGGCGGATCGTGTAGCGGTTGGGGATCAGCACCACATCGCCCACGGGCAGGATGCCGCCTTCCAGCGCGCGGGTGACGGCGGCGGCCAGCTCCAGTGGGTGCAGCCGTCGCGGGCTGAGCAGCCGCTGCGGGCTCTCCATCACTTCTTGCAGGATTGCTTCCAGCCGCGCCAGCGCCTTCATCACTGCCGATTATACGCGCCCGCAGGCGGCGCCGGGGGACGGCGTCGGGCTAGCGTCCCAGCGCGGCCTTCAACACCGCCCCGGCGATCGGCGCTGCGACCTCGGAGCCCTGGCCACCGCGCTCCACCACGACGGCGACGGCAATCGACGGCTGTTCGAGCGGCGCGATGGCGATGAACCAAGCGTGCGTTTGGGCGCCGGCGCCGATCTCGGCGGTGCCGGTCTTGCCGCCGACCCGCACACCCGGAACGGCTGCCTTTCCACCGAAGCCCTCGCGCACAGCGGTTTCCATGAATCCGCGCAGCGTGGCGGCGGTTTCGGGAGACATCGCCCGGCGGATGGCAGCCGGCTCGTGCCGCTCCAGCACTTCACCATCAGGAGAGCGAATCTCGTAGACCAAACGCGGCTGCATCAGCATGCCGTCGTTGGCTACGGCTGCCGCCACGAGGGCCATCTGCAGCGGGCTCACCGCCAGCTCACCCTGGCCGAAGCCGGTGTTCGCCAGCAGCACATCGTCAAACGATCGGCCCGGCTGGAGCAGCCGGCTGACCGTCAGCGGGATGTCAAAGGGAATGCGCTCCTCAAAGCCGAGCGCTCGGGCGGTTTGAATGAGCGCACCGGCCCCCATCTTCACGGCCATCTCGGCGAAGGTGGCATTGACCGACCAGGCAAAGGCGTGGGCGAAGTCGAAGTCGCGCGTGCCTGGTGGAATGCCTTTGCAGGCGATGACGAACCCACCGACCGCGTAGCCACTGGGGCAGCGAAAGCGGGCATCGCGCGCGTGCGTCCCCGAATCCAGCGCGGCTGCAGCGGTCACCGTCTTGAACGTAGAACCGGGAGGATACTGTCCCTGGGTAGCACGATTGAACAGCGGCCGCCCGGGGTCCAGCAGCAATCGCGCTGCATCGAGGTCGATGCGGTTGGGGTCATAGGTAGGGGCGGAAACGATGGCCAGAACCGCCCCGGTGCGCGGGTCGATGGCGACCACCGCGCCGGGGCGGTCGCCCAGCGCCTCCGCGGCCGCGGCCTGGATTCGCGGCTCGATGGTGAGCACGACATCATTGCCACGCGGCGCATCGCGCAACAAGTCGCTGACGATCTGGTCGCGAGCGGAACCGCCAGTCTGCCCGGAGAGATGGCGATTCAGCGTGTCCTCAAGTCCAGCGACACCGTACCGAGTAGAAAGATAGCCGAGTGTGGCCGCCAGCGTCCGGTCATGGTAGATGCGCTGGTAACCGCCACCGGCGGCGGGTTCGCTGCTGACCAGAACAGCGCCGTTGGCCGCAAAGATCGTACCGCGATCGGTGCGTTCGGTGGCGGCGATGACACGGGGATTGCCAGGCTGCTGGTTGAGCGCACCGGCGCGGACGATCTGCCACCAGATGAGTCCGCCGGTCAGCGCAACAAAGGCCAGCGTGATGGCAGCGGCGGCGCGGCGGATCTCTTTCGTCATCGTTCTGATGATAGCGGGCCGCGGGGCCGCGCGAGAAGCAAAGGGGTACCACTATTATCAGCATAGCGGTAGTCTGGTTGCGAGAGGGCGGGAGGTGCACACCATCCACAGACCACATACGCATAAGCAATGCCGCAGCAGTACATGGGTAGGGCGCGCGCCTTCACTGGCCGTGATATTTAGGCTTGCCCTTCTGCAATAATCCCGTCATACTACACCGAATGGTAACTTGACCGGCTCGGCGGCCAGCTCCGCCCGCCAGGAAAGGGGTTGCAGGCATGCCGGAGGGAGAACTGCCACGGGCGCCGGTGTATGCATGGCGTCAGCTCTATCTGACGTACTCCGTGATCTTCAAGTCAATTGAGCGCAGCATCGCGCATACCGGCGTTACCTTGCCGCAGGCGATGGCGCTCAACACGATCCGGTACGGCGAGGGGCCGATGACCCCCTCACGCCTGGCGCAGCAGTTGATGCAAGAAACGCAGTCTGTCACCGGATTGATCGACCGTATGGAGCGGCAGGGCTGGGTCCGCCGAGTGCGGGACCTGTCGGATCGCCGCGCGATCAGGCTGGAGCTGACCGAGGAAGGCGGCCGCAAGCTGGACGAAACCGTGCGGCCTGGTCGCGAGATGACCGAGCGCATGTTTGTGCGGCTCAGCGAGAAGCAAACGCAGGAGCTCACGGACCTGCTGTCCCAGGTCTACACCGGCGCCATCGAGCAGGCAGTCCCGGACGCCTTACAGCCACTCGCCTAGCTTCCGTTCGTCGCACGGTCCGGTGAGGTCGAGCGACTGGCACGCGCCGCGGTGTGCCCGCAGCGGCAGCCAATAGCACAGGCCCCCTGGGTGACCAGAGGGCCTGTTCCATTAGCTGCCGGTCGCCTACTTGCGGCGGCGGGCCAGGGCAACGCCGGCGGCGCCGGCGGCGGCGAAGGCGGCCAGAGCGAGGCCAGCGGCGGAGCCGGTGTCAGCGCTGGTGGCACCGGTGCGCGGCAGCGCGGCCGGGACCGCAGCCGGGCGCTGGGCCTGCGGCGCGGCAGCCGGGGCGGCCGGACGCTGGGGCTGCGGCGCGGCTGCCGGGGCAGCCGGGCGCTGAGCCGCGGGCGCCGCCGTCGGCGTGCGCACGGGCGTCGGCGCGGGCGAAGCGGTGCGCGCCGGCGTGGGCGCCGGGGTAGCCGTGCGGGCCGCCGTCGGGGCCGCCGTCGGCGCCGGCGTTGGCGTCGGACTGGTGGCCGTCAGGTTGAGCTGCGTGAAGGCGCCGGTGGCGAAGGTGCCGGTCTGCGTGGCACGGACGGAGCCCACCTGGAAGGCGACGGTGGCGCCTTCGGTGCCGCAGCCGGGCTGCGTGAAGGAGGAGGCCACATCGACGACATAGCCGAAGGCGTCCACGGTGCCACGGCCGCAGGTGTTGGTGCCGACCAGCGCCACAACGGTCGTTCCTGCCGGGGCGGCGCGGCCGTCCAGTTGCACGGTGCCATAGAACCGGTTCGGCGGCGTGGGGCCGCCACCCGGCGCGGGCGTCGGCGACTGGGCCGCGGCAGAACCGATCGCCCCGATGGCGAGGACCGCCGAGATGGCGGCGGGGACGATGCGAGTCGCCCAACTGCTCTTGCGCATTGGCTGCTTCTTCCTCCTGCTCGGTGGTGCTGTACCGCGCCAGGTTGGGTGTCGGCGCGCATACGCGGAGGCGCGCACTTGCGAGCCCCGCCCGAACTCCGCGTTATGGTGGCATACCTCCGATTCAGATGCAAGCCCTTCTCGACGAAACGGCTCACCGTAATGATGCAATTGCCGCGCCGCGCCGAGCGGTTGCCCGGTGCCAGCTACGGCGCTACGCTGCCCGCAAGGGAGCCACATGAACCGCCTGCCCGCGCTTGTGGAAACGCCCGCCACCCTCGCGGTCATGGCCGCCCATCTGCGCGCGCAGCCGCTGGTCGCCGTCGATACCGAGTCAAACGCGTTCCACGCCTACCGCCAGCGTGTCTGTCTCGTGCAGCTCGCCGACCGCGAACGCGAGTGGGCGGTCGACGTGCGGGCGATTGATGACCTCACCCCGTTGCAGGATCTGTTCGCCGATGCGGCCGTGGTCAAGGTGTTGCACGCCGCCGAGGGTGACATTCTGGCCCTGCGTCGGGATCTCGGCTTTGGTATCGCCCCGGTGTTCGACACGATGGTCGCTGCACGCTACCTCGGCCGGCGCCGGTTCGGCCTGGCGGATCTACTGGCCGAGCATTTCGGGGTGACGCTGGATAAGCGCTTTCAGCGACATGACTGGGGGGAACGTCCGATTGCCGCTCCGGCGCTGCGCTATGCCCTCGCTGATGTCCGTCACCTGCCAGCCCTGCATGACCTGTTGCGCGAGCAACTGGCACATGGTGGGCGGTTGGAGGAGGCACAAGAGGAGTTTCAGCGAATCGAGCGCAGCACACCCGAAGACCGTGACTTCGACCCCGAGAGCTTCTGGCGAGTTAAAGGAGCGCGCGACCTGCCGCCACGTGGGCGTGCCGTGCTACGGGCGCTCTATGCCTATCGCGATGAGCGCGCCCGTGCCCAAGACCGGCCACCGGTGAAGGTACTGACCGATGATGCCCTGCTGGCGGTGGCACGCACCCAGCCGCTGGACAGCAACAGCCTGCGCCACTGTGGACTGACGCCGTTGCAGGTGGACCGCTACGGGCATGGAGTGCTCGCGGCCGTCCGCGAGGGAATGCAAGCTCCCCTGCCGCAGCCACCGAAGTCGGGTTCGCCGCCGGATCCGCGCGTCACCGCGCGGTACGACGCGCTGCGTGCGTGGCGGCGGCAGACCGGCGAGGCGTTGGGTGTCGATCCCGAAGTGGTCATGCCCAACGCCGCGCTGCGCGCTCTGGCTGGGACGGCGCCACGCACGGAAGCCGAGGTCGCGCGCGTGGCGGGGCTTGGTCCACACAAGACCGCGCGCTACGCCGCTGGTCTGGTACAGGTGCTGCGCGTAACCGGATGAGGAAGGGAACCGACGGGATGCCTGGCAGGGAACCACGCTCCGGCTTCTACCGATCGCAGGGTCTGCGCCTGCATTTCAATGTCTGGGGTGACGAGGCGAATCCGCCGGTTTTGCTCATCCATGGTGGCCGTGATCACGCCCGTAACTGGGATGACGTGGCGGCGGCGCTCCTGCCGGAATTTGCCGTGTATGCCGTAGACCTGCGCGGACACGGTGACAGCGACCATGCCCGTGGCAGCCAGTACAGCGTCCCCGACTTCGTGGTGGACATCGCAGCCTTCGCTGAAATGCTGGGGCGTGACCCACTACCGGTGGTTGGGCATTCGCTGGGCGGCGGCATCGCACTGCAGTACACAGGTGTGTTCCCCGAGCGGGTGACGCGAGTCTGTGCTATCGAAGGGCTCGGGCCCGGTATCGGCAGCCGCCGGCCTGCCAGCCACCGGATGCGCGAGTACGTGCGCCAGGTCCGCGGGTTCGAGCAGCGCCGGCCGCGTCATTACTTGGATCTGGAGGATGCCGTCCAGCGGATGCGTGAGGCGAACCCCCACCTCACCGATGCAATGGCGCAGCACCTGACCGAGCATGGCGCCCGCCGCCATGAGGATGGCAGCTTCACGTGGAAGTTCGACAACTACGTGCGGTTACGATCGCCGTACGAGTTTAACTCCGAGGATGCGCGCGAAATCTGGAACCAGATCCGGTGTCCCGTACTGCTCATCCGTGGCTCAGAGAGCCACGCAAAGGACCCAGAACAGGACGGCAAGGCGTCAGCGTTCCACCAGTATCGCTCGGTGTTGATCCGGGGCGCCGGCCACTGGGTGCATCACGATCAGCTTCAGCCGTTCCTCGACGAGCTGTTGCCGTTTCTGCGGTGCGCGTGACGCAGCCCGGGCAAGAACCTCAGCGGTGTCTGCCACTCGCCGGGCGCCCGCTGACGGGCGCTGGAGACGCGGCCATCGCATGCGGTGGAGGCTTAGCGCTGGTTGCGGCGCTGGGCACTGCGACGCATCGGGCCAGGCAGCAGCCGTTCCGAGCCACCCAGCAGCGCGATCATGATCACGCAAGTTCCCACCGGAACTACGACATACATGAAGATCATCAGCAAAAGCGCCGCGATGATATCCACTCACACCCTCCCGGGACGCGCCATTCTTGGCGTCAGTGTATGCCCGCGCCGTCGCTAGGTGGAAGCCCCGCGCCACACACGCGATCTGAAGAGCGTGGGCACCCCGGGCCGCGCGCACCGGCTGGAGCGCTCCGGAGCGTTAGCGGCCCTGGCCTGGCTCGCCGTCGTCACGCTCCTGACGGCGGCGCAGGAACTCTTCCAGCTCGCGCACAATCGTTTCACTGCTGGGCAGGGGCGGGCGGACCGGCGTCTCTTCGGCGTCGGCCTGCTCCTCGAGCTGACGGACATATGCCTGGGCGTCGGCATCAGAGGCGACGGCCTCGCTCACTTCCTCTTCGAAGCGGCCGGCCGCGGCTCGTAGTTCGTCTAGGCTGAAATCCAAGTCGAACAGCGCCTGGATGCGCTCCAGCAAGGCGACGGTGGCCTTGGGATTAGCAGAGGCATTGATGTAATGCGGCACATTTGCCCACAGGGATGCAGTTGGCAGTCCCAGCCGCCGGAAGCGGTCGCCAAGCACACCGAGAATGCCGGTGGGACCCTCGTAGCGCGACCCCGAGACGGTCAGGCCGGTGAACCGCTCCTGCAGGCTGTCGTCGGTAGTGGCGCCGGTGACGCGTACGGTGCGGGTATGCGGGACATCCGCCAGTAACCCGCCCAGTGTCAGCGCCAGGGTGATCCCGCAGCGGGACACAAGGTCAATGACGACGTCGGCGAACAACCGCCAGCGAAGGTGAGGCTCGACCCCGACCAGCACCACGAAGTCGCGCGCCAGCCGCTGATCGCGGTGTACATAG
>WBZO01002759.1_pt1 | contig 22023 bp, 20 predicted proteins | sample 5204261 | NCBI WGS metagenome assembly WBZO01 (sample SAMN12412400, study PRJNA552823) | activated sludge metagenome | isolation source: activated sludge from anammox sidestream of wastewater treatment plant... | place: USA: North Carolina | collected 2017-09 | reverse complement strand
GTTCATAATCGGTTACGGACCCTTCACGGAATACCCTCTGATAGCCTGCTTCTGCGAGTACCGGGTTGGTGAAGTAGTCGGAGAAGTCGGTCCCGAGCAGCTCTTCCCGCGAACAGCCGGTGATCCGGATCGTTGCCTCATTGACATCACTGATCGTTCCATCCGGGTTGATAGTGACAAGGGGATCAAGACTCGCCTCGATCAAGCTTCGGTTGTAGGCATTCGCCCTCTCGGTCGCCTCTTCTGCCTTCCTCCGTTCAGTGATATCGTGTGCGATGGTGGATGCGCCGATCAGGGTCCCCTTGCTGTCCATGATGGGTGAAATCACGAGTGAGACCTGTATCTGCGTCCCATCCTTCCGTACCCGGGTCGTGTCATAGTGGAGCACCGTTTCTCCTTTCCGGATCTTTTCAAGGAGATACCCAAACTCATCGGTTATCCCGGGGGGCATGAGGACCGATATGTGCTGACCGATCATCTCATCAGCCGAATACCCGTAGATCCTTTCGGCGCCGGAGTTCCAGCTCAGAATATTACCGCTGAGGGATTTGCCGATGATTGCGTCTTCGGAATGTGCGACGATCGATGCGAGGATAGCATTTTCTTTGTCGGTCTTCTTCCGATCGGTGATATCGATGCCCATCTCAAGGATCTTCAACGACCCGTCCGGATCCTCAAGGGGGATGTCATGAATCTCATAATCCCGGCCGTTTGGTCCAGTCCAGTACCATTGGTGAGGTTCCCGTGTCCTCATGACCGTAAAGGTCTCGCAATCCTCACAGGGTTCGGTCCTGTTGAAGAGGGATCGGTAACATTGTTGATTCCCGGGATCCACGAATGTCTCACGGAAATAGCGGTTCGCAAACGGGATACGGTACTCTTCATCGAGGAGACAGACATACACCGGGAGCGTTTCGAGCAGATCAAAGAGCCGCTGCCGTTCCTGGTCCGCAGAGGTGACAGCCCTGGACAGTTCGGTAGTCCGTTGGTTGACGAGGTTCTCCAGCTCTTCATTCAGCTTCAGAAGAGCCTTTTCTGCTTGTTTTCGATCGGTACTGTCACGGGCAATACCCCGATACCCCAGCAGTGTGCCGTTCCCATCAAAAAAGGGGACCCCGCTGATCTCCAGATGTATGGTTTTTCCCTGTCGATCAATTGAGGTTATTTCCAGTCCATGAAAGTGTCTGGGATTCTTCAGGATATCGGTGAGTATCTCTTCCGCGTAACTTTTCTCAACCGTAATCAGCAGGTCGAGAATGGTCTTTCCTACCACCTCGTTGTGATCGATCCCCCATAACGCCTTCATCTGGGGGCTGCAATAGGAGAATCTCCCTTGGGCATCCATCTCCCAGAAAAAATCAACATTGGTCTCTATCAGTGCCTGGTATCGCGCGTGGCTCTCTTTGAGCGCCAGCTCCATCAGTTTTCTTGTGGTAATGTCGATGATCACATAGGCAAAGCGGGGAAATCCGGAGGGAGCTGTCCCGAGGTAACTGACCGTGTTGTGGAACCAGATCTCCTCACCATTCCGGTCATACCTGGATTCAAAGGTAACCGGAAGGCCGGTCTTCTGGCTTTCGCGATAGTGCCTGATCCACAACAGCAGGAGATCTTTCGGCACCCCCAGTTCAGAGCCGAGTCTGTTCTTTACGTCCTCTGGTGTCAGTCCAATATACGCGGCCGCGGCGCTGTTACAGGCAATGTGAAGCAGGTCATCCTCTGCAATGACCTCATTGATACCCCTCATCACACCTGACGAGTCAAAGAAACTACAGAGAAGGGCTTCACTCTCCTGCAGCTCATCCAGCACCTGCCTGCTCTCGCCAGGATTCTGATTGAATGCTATCGACTTGGCAGGGATCCTGATATCCTTACCAGAATTGTGATCGTGTGCAGAATCTTTCAGAGCCAGGTTTGTTTTTTTCCTATTCCTCCCCACCATCTCCTCTCCCTCGTGGCTGAAATGTTCCGGGATACGATGCTTCTATCGGTGGAATGTTCCCGCTTCAATAGCGTCAACTCTGCTTTAGAATCAACTCTGTTTTAGAGAAGTGAATATGTTTCTTTGTTTAAAACCGGATGGTATGTTTCAAATTTTGAAACAACCTGCTGTTTCTCATTTTTAACAAAAGCACAGATGCAGAGGGGGTGGTCTTCAATCGTATTTCAGGAATTCAAAACAGGATTCAGGTGACTCCACCATTTTTCGATAGTACCACGGAACCTGAGGTGGTTCCACGTATCCACTCTCCGGAAGGAACATCTGTGCCACCGTTGAGCGCCCTCCCCTCCCACCCGGATCAATGGTTCAGAACAAGTATCCCTGCAAGCCAGATCAGATATGCGGTGACAAGACTCGGAATAAAAGGGAACCGACCCATCAGCAGAAAGAGGGCGAGGACAAACAGCAGGGTAGGGATCATGAAGGTGAATGAGGCAAGGACCAGTTCCTGGGTAGTCTGGGCTCCGTTTTCGACGTAGGTGAAGATAAAAGCCAGGGTGGTGACGATCGGGGCGGCGATGAGGATACCGCCATATTTCGGATCGACAAACCGTGAGAGCCAGGTCACCGCGACCACCATCCCGCCGCCGACCAGGAATTTGAAGAGGGTATAATAGTACTCCGTCCACATAAGAACTCACCCGGATTTCTGTAGAACCATTCATTCACCTTACGGTTAAGGATTGTCCAAATCGCCCCATGGAATAACAGGATTTCTCCTGTAAATGATGGATATCCCTGTCATCCTTTCGATATGCTTCCGCGACGATGCCGAAGGGCGATTTTCAGCCCATCCCAGTAAACCATATCCTTTTCATCGAGTCATCACCCGTGGATTCCTGTTATCCCCCCCGGAAGAGATGTCCATTGGGAAAAGAGTGGAGAGGATCCTAGTATCCTCCTCCGCCTCCTCCTCCACCCCCAGCCCCCTCACGCCCGACAATGACGGTGATGGTATCGGTCGCTGGAGGGACAAGGGGGGTGTGATCATTATTCACCAACTCTACTGCCACGATGTGGTACCCCCCTGGAACGTCAGTCCATGTATAGGTAGTATTTGCGGTGGGAGCATACCGTCCGGTTGCAGGGATTGCAGGGACCCCGGGAGAGGTCGGGGCTTCCGCATCAAGGAAGTAATGGAGGTGCCCTTCACCTGGCACATTGGATCCTCCAAGGGCATCGACGAGTTGGAAATTCTCGACCGCTACGGTGACGGTGAAGTTGGTCGGGCCTGCAATCCCCACATCTTCGGGAGAGAGTATTCTCACGCGGGGGGGATTGGCCGGGACGGTTGGCGTTGTGATAACCGTCGTTGTAATGACTGGAGTTATAGTGGGTGTTGAAGTCAGAGTCGGTGGCTGGGTTCCCCCTGGCCCTGCCGGTTCCGTGGTGCATCCACCCAGAAGAACGATCAACAGGAGAAGCAGTATCAAAAGGAGAGATACGGTTTTTTTCATTACAGCACCTTCCTTTCTGTTTTTGTGAAAGGTGAAATCCCATACACCCTGCCCTTGATATGTATTTCCTGTCGTTATAAAATCTGAAAATACAGGACATCATGGATTCGGGGGCTTCTTTCACCCTGAAAACTCATTCCAGCGTTGCATTGGAGGATATGAAACACTCTAATGGAAAACAGGATCTTTTCGTTCCGGACGGTGCGCATCCTGCTGTTTGTGGCATTTACCAAAAACACCTTAAGATACCTGCACCATCTCTGCCACAAGAACACTATGGCAGTACCACCTGATCTTCCAGACGCTCCGGGAACGGTTACGTTCGTGGCGAAAGCAGAAGGCCGGATCTATGCTCCCGGGAGCAGGGTCTGGAAAGGGCTTGTCGATCCTGAGCTCATCCGGCAGTATATGTTCGGGGCCGAAGTCGTCTCCGAATGGAAGGAAGGGAGCATGATCACCTGGAAGGGAGAATGGCAGGGGAGGCACTACGAGGAACGGGGGCACATCCTCAGGATTGAACCCGAACGCCTGCTGCAGTACAATCACTACAGCCCCCTTTCAGGGCTCCCGGATGCTCCGGAGCATTACCACACCGTGACTATCACCCTCTCTGAAGACGGGGCGTTCACCCTGCTTCTGCTCATCTCGGATAACAACCCGACTGAAGCATCCCGCGACCACTCGCAGAAGAACTGGGAAATGATGCTTGGGAAACTGAAGGAGCTTCTTGAAAGTGAGGTGGTACAACGCCTCTTCTCCGAGTATGAGAATGCATTCTCCCGGCTTGATGTCGGGAGGAGTGCCGAATTCTTTGCTGATACCTTCCTCTCGGCCGGTCCGCAGGGTGTCGTTGCACAGAGCAAGGCCGAGTTCATCAGGCTCGCAGGCCAGGCGGCCGAGTTCTACAAGGCAGTCGGGCAGACATCGGCACGGATCCTGTCACTCGAGGAGAACCGGATAAGTGACGAGTACTCACTGGTAAAGGTCCATTGGGGGGTTACGTTCAGGAAGACCGGGGACCGGTTGATCGAATTTGACGTCTCTTATCTCGTCCAGAAGACCGGCCCAGAACCGAAGATCATCCTCTTTGTTGCCCACCAGGACGAAGAGAAGGCGATGAAGGAGCTCGGGCTCCTCTAAAACTGGCCTTGCATTACAATTAGGATCGAAAATGTCAAATCAGCGAGACCCTTGTGTTTCAGAATCTGAAAATTCCCCATACCTCTTTATGATTGACCATCTCTCCCTCACTGAAGAAAGGTAAGGGCGACGATGCAACAGATTACCGCAAGCAAGAAATACCCCAACGGGATCCAGGTGTCCTGGACCGAAGAAGGGAGAGATAAGAACGACTTCTTCTCGTACGAGGACCTGGTCGACCTGAAGATCAACGCGTTCGATCTCCTGGAAAATCCCCGATCCTATCGTATCAATCCTGCCGGCCATCAGATAGAGACAACCATGCCTGGATGTGACCTGAATTCCTGCGAGGGACAGATCGTCATCTCACGTCTCTTCGATGCCCCGCGGGTACTTTCATGGAAAGTATGGACCGAGCCGAAGTTGATCATGCAATGGTGGGGACCGAAGGGGTTTACGGCTCCCTCCTGCAGGAATGATCTCAGGGTGGGTGGGACCTATCTCTATTGTATGCGGTCTCCGGATGGCCAGGATTTCTGGAGCACCGGGATCTACCAGGAGATTGTGAAACCGGAACGTATCGTCTGCACGGACAGCTTTGCCGATGAGAAAGGGAATATCGTGCCGGCTACTTACTATGGCATGAGCCCTGATTTTCCTCCTGAGATGCTCCTGACCGTCACGTTCAGGGAGCAGGCGGGCAGGACCCGGCTTACCCTCCAGCATACGGGTCTTCCCCCCGGTGAGGTGAATGACCTGACAAGGAGCGGGTGGAATGAGTCCCTGGACAAGTATTCCGGTGTTCTCTCGGCGATTGTTTTTGGCGGAGGGAAAGTTCCGGTGGTGAACAGGTAGCGCATAAAATTGGGAATCAGGAGGAACCAGATATGATTCAGATCAGTCTTACCGAGGAAGAAAAATTGGTGATGAAGAAAATTCTCCAGGAGTATCTTTCCGATTTGAGGACGAAGGCCGCCAGCACCGACCGGCAGGACCTCCGTGACATCCTGAAAAAAGATGAAGAGACGATAAAGAGGACATTGAAGGCGCTTGGCTGAACGGGATAGCCCTGATTCGATGCACATTATCCGGATACGAATCGCTGCTGGTAGCCTGGGATCTCAGAATTTCCCCGGGTGAAGATGGGATAATAATTGAAAAGAATCCATATCTTTTTCTCCCGGTTACCTCATGCATTCACATGTCTCAACGATTGCATATACTGATTACCGTCGCCATTATCACCGGATTTATCTTCCTTCCCGGCTGCACCTCCCCGCCGAATCCTCCCTCAACAATCACTCCAACCCCTCCCATCACGCCCGGAAATGCATCCGACCTGACCAACCAGAACGCTCCTGATGCTGCGACCTTCTCTACGTATCCCTCGCAGACGAAACTGCATACTCCCGATGTTCCGGTTGGCCTTAAGTTTGTGGCCGGCGGGTTTTCCGCCCCCATGCAGGTTGCAGATCCGCACGATGGAAGCGGCAGGCTGTTCCTCGTTGATCAGAACGGGTATGTGAAGATCTTCTTCATGAACGGGACTGTTCTTGAGCAGCCATTCCTTGATGTCAGGGATCGGATGGTGAGGATTGAACCCACGTATGATGAGCGGGGGCTCCTCTCGGTAGCATTTCACCCGGATTATGCCTTGAATGGCAGGGTGTTTGCCTATTACAGTGCCCCGCTTCGATCGGGAGCGGACCCAGCCTGGAGTTGCACCAACCACCTCTCGGAGTTCCGGATCTCAGCTCTTGATCCGAACCAGGTGGATATGACGAGTGAAACGGTCCTGCTGCAGGTGGATAAACCGTACCAGAACCATAACGGGGGAACACTCCTTTTCGGCCCCGATGACGGGTATCTCTACCTTCCTCTTGGTGATGGAGGCCGGGCGGATGATACCGGTATGGGTCATACTCCTTTGATCGGGAACGGCCAGGACCTCTCGACTTTGCATGGCAAGGTGATCCGGATCGATGTCGATAGCACGAGCCCCGGGAAGCTCTACGCGATTCCCCCCGATAATCCTTTCCTCGTGAATGCAAGCATTCTCCCGGAGATCTATGCCTATGGATTCAGGAATCCCGCGTATGCTACCTTTGATTCCGGTAAAAGCCACAAGATGTTCATCGCCTCGGCCGGGCAGCAGCTCTTTGAGTCGGTTGATATCGTGTACAGAGGCGGTAACTATGGCTGGAATATCAGGGAGGGAACCCATTGTTTCAACCCACAGAACAACCTCCAGCCCCTCCCTGGTTCCTGCCCGACAACAGGGTATCGGGGGGAGCCCCTGATCGGCCCGGTGGTCGAGCTGGGACACGACGTTGGCAATACCATTGTCGGGGGCGTGGTGTACCGCGGCAGTATGATGCCTGCACTCCAGGGTTCGTATCTCTTCGGGACCTGGGCTGACGGGAACCGGATGTCCGGGGGCGGGACCCTCCTCATTGCAGCTCCTCCCTCCGATCTTGATATTGGAACCCTTCCTGACGATGCTGCAGCGCTGACTCCTGCACACAATGCCATGTGGATCACGCGAATCTTATCAGTCGAAAACAATCCGAACGGGCGGATCAATGCCTTTATCAGGGGCCTCTCTGAGAATCCCAACCATGAGGTCCTCGTCCTGATCAACCAGAATGCCGGACCAGGCCTCACCCCTCCGAATTCCGGCCAGATCTGGCAGATGGTGCCTGCCAGCACCCCAGGGCTGGTGGATACCTCCACCACCCCGCCGTAAATCCGACCCCGATACCAAATCCCCTGGTATCTGGATCGGCAACGGTACTTCCTTTACCAGGGATATCACCCATCCCAGTTGAACAAGAATAACTATTGAACAGGATTTTTAGCCATGTCCAGCCCATGCAATGCACCATCAAAAGACCCCTTTCAAATGATTCATCGATTATTGAAAGGCCCCGGTCATACCTCATATTTAGAAACGAGGATTCGACCATGATCGGGATTGCACTATCCTGGAGCATGCTCGTAGCCCGGACATACGGGATGCCTCCCGCCATCGATACAATTGGGAATGGGGGAGGCGGTTCCCCAGGAAGGAGGCATGTTTGAACTCGCCCTCTGGTGTCAGACTCCTTCCGTTGATAGGTGATAGTGTACGGAGAACCGTCACCACGCTGTTATCGTCTGGACATAAGAGGGTATGCCTTCGTTTCAATAAATGAAAGAAAGCACCGGGCTGTAACAGTCCCGAAATGTTGTACGAGAATGTTTCCTCGTCAAACTCGAATCCCGAAAGACACGGACATGGATATCATAGGCAGCGGGAGGAGCTATTGCTGCAGGCAGAATGGGGTCATGTATCCGATATCGGCATTGAAGAGAGATCATTATCGTTACGTTGGAGTAAGAAAAGGAGGAGTGAGGAGATTCTCGGTCACCCCTTCATCATCATTCAATGAGGATCTCTTTTCCCCTTGGTTCTTTTGTCTTCTTCAGCCGCAGCTCGAGCACCCCGTTCTTGAAACTCGTCGCTACCCCTTCCTGGGTAACATCTGCAGGGAGGAATACGGTGCGCGATCTGCTCCGGAACGAACGCTCGTGCAGATAATATTCCTCTTTCTTCTCCTCTCTCTCTTCCCTGTGATCGATCGAGATGACAAGGATCTTCGGATCGACGAGTTCTACGTGGATATCTTCCTTATCGACTCCAGGGAGATCCGCGACAACCGTGACTTCTTCACCCTGATCCCTGACATCAACGGTAATCTCCTGCCACCGCGTCAGGGAAGGCCATCGGACCTGTTCCGGTTCCCAGAAGCCGATGCCAAATCCCCGGATCATGTCATTGAAATGCCGCTGCAGGTCGATCATCAGTGCATCGTAATCACGGATCGTTGCTGGCAGGTCACTTCGTGCCATATGTCGTCTCCTCCTCCTCAGCATACACCCTTCACCGGGGTGGATGACAGGACTACCAGGTCATCGATAACGTCAATCACTCCCCTGGTATATTCTGCTGCGGTGACCGCTGCATTCCTTGCCGACCATGTCGGAACCGTTCCCGAAAGGGCGACTACGCCCCGTGAAACCTTGATCGTTGTGCAGTCCGCAGTACCGAATATGTTCCGTTCGAGGGCAGCCCTGACATCCTCAGCAATTGCTTTATCGGCAATACTCCGGGTCGGGACGACCGTGAGTTTATTGACGATGTCACAGACTCCACGGGCCCTGCATGCGATCCGTCCGGCTTCACCTCTCTTCCAGTATTCGTCCACGGATCCTTCGAGGGTAACGACCGCATTCTTTACAGACACTCTGATATCGGTCTTTTCCATGTCATAGTCAGCGGCAAGCGAGTTCAGTACCGTCTGTTTTATATCAGAATCGGGTGGCACGGACATAACCGGGTACTTCACCGTGAGCTTGTTGTCAACCCAGTTGACATCCTTGATCCGGTACGCATCGTCAGCAGCCCTGTTCCGTGCGGAATAGGAAGGGACCGTACCGGAAAGTGTCACGTTGCCTTTGTCTACCGTGACATTGATCTTTGATGAATCGATACTGCTGTCCCAGTACAGTTCATCGACGATCCGTTTCTGGATACCTTTATCTGATAGCGTCATATTAGCAACTCCCTACCCGGAACTCCCCTATCGGGAAATCCAGGGCATCGTGAGCCATTACGGACTGGTGTCATAATAGTTATTATGGGACGTTTCAGTCTCTGAATCATTTCCTGACACATGAAGTCAGGTATAAATACTCACCCTGCTCACTGAAGGACCAATACAGGAGGGAGAATATGCCATACCGCTGGAAGAAGAAGGTTGACGTCGATGAGACCATTGTCGTCATCAAGAATGTGCTTGAAAATCAGTCTGACCTGCCAAACTGGCTGGTGAACACCATTTATGGAGCTATCCGGGATTCCGATCCTGCTATGACGAAATATTTCTACACCGAAGTGAAGCGATACGTGCCTGCGACGATGAAGTATTTCGAAGAGGGTTCGGTGCGGACTCCGATCTGAAGAATCCTTTCTTTTTTGTCTTATTGATTCCGTTTCGAAACGGAGTTTTCATAGCTCTTTTATCAGGAACACATGCCATCAGTTCAACCCGGCATATTCTGAACGAATTGTTGCAAAAGTGCTTCCCTCCCTGACCTGAACACTTCCAGGGTATGTTCGTCACAAGGACCTCGCCACGATTTTGAATATTATCCACTGGAACGTCGTATATAATTCGTTATAAAAAATGAATCATACCATTATTTTTATCATCGGAGAAGGTCATAGCCGGAATCATGCCAAGACCCAATCCAATCCTTTTCATGCTCATCGGAGTAGTGCTCTTCCTGGTGATCGCAGGCTGCACTTCCCCCCCGGTCATGCCGGCAGTTCCGAAAGTAACGATCATGGAACCTGCAAATGGTGCCACCCTCTCTTCCGGAGCGGTAGTGGTGACAATCCAGGTGCAGAACTTCTCCATTGTTGACAAGGAGGGGCAGGCCAGCGTTCCGGGAGAAGGGCATGTCCATTACTACCTCGATGTCAGCCCGATTCCGACTGATCCAACGAAGCCCGCTCTTCCCGCAGACACCGATGCCATCTGGGCACATGTTGCAGCACCGTCCTACACCTTTACCAATGTGACACCCGGAATGCACACCCTGTCCGTGCAACTGGTAAATAATGATCATACTCCTGTTATTCCCCTTGCCACCAGTATGGTATCAGTTGTTATACCGGCTCCGACGACTACTATACCGACCCCGACGACTATTACACCCACCCCGACTACCATGCCTCCAGGGCAGACCATCCCCCTCTCACTCGTTGCGAAGAACAATGCTTTTAACATAAGCACCATCACCGTTCCTGCCGGAGCCGCGGTCGTTATGACGTTTGACAACCAGGACAGATTCCCCCATAACGTTGCGCTCTACACGGACTCTACAGCAAGGACGACGATCTACAAAGGAGAGATAATCACCGGTCCAAAGATGATAACCTACACCTTCAACGCACCCTCCCAGCCCGGGACGTACTTCTTCAGGTGCGATGTGCATCCGTCAACAATGACCGGTTCATTTGTCGTCACCTGATACCCCTCTTTTTCAGGCAAGCCTGCCTGAAAGGTTCAGGGAAGGGATGCCTCTGATACACCCGTTCTTGATTCCCGCGATCAATAACAAGAGGGTGAATGAAGACCTACTACGCCCGGACTATCGGGTTCTTGTCACCAAAACCTCCTGATAAGGACGGTGAGAAGAATCAGGCAAGGTGCTTTTGATCATTCTCTCATGCCTTATGGCTCTGGTGATCGGGCCGGATTGTCTCATAAACAGAGAGACCCGATAAACCGAAAAAAAAGGAGGTGTGAATGTTGGAGGGAAGGAGGACGAGATCCGGGGTATCAGGGTATTTTGGACCCCCAGATCGTGTGTTCATACCGCTGTGCTTTCTCTGCACCTCTCGTGCAGAAACTTTTATACTTCAGGCCCGCGGCTTTGGTCACCGGGCAGGTGGGGCACATGCATCCTTTTTCTGCAGAGATACACATGAAACTCTTACCGGTTGCGCAGAAGAGTAATTCTTCATTCTTCTTGGCACAGGAGTTGTGGGTCGGACAGGTTGGACAGATACAGACCTTCTTGTTCTCGGCGATCCATTGTGCCTGCTGGTCAGCCGTCATACCCTTCATCTTCTTCATCAGATCTTCAAAGGCATCCATGGGAACACCACAGCGATGTAGAATGAAGAGATGCCATTAAAGATATCCCTGAATTCCAAAATTTATAACATGGATCAGCTGAACCGCGATCTCCTCTTCTCCGTGATGATCCCAATTTCCCGTAAGTTTTATGATTCATCATAGGTGATTACGGTCGTACGATGAAGGTCCCTGATACCAAGGAGACCCGGGATCAGTGTCTCTGTCCCGGATGTCCCTCTTATCCCCATTGGTGTAAAGGTGAGGTGTTGTATTGTTCTGCCGGTTGTACCTCATGCGACATCAATGCAAAAGGATGTATCTGTCCTGATTGTGCAATCTATGCACAATATTCCCTTGAATGGATCTATTTCTGCGACAAGGAATCCGACGAGGAATCGGGCGTGGTGATGCGGAAAAAACGCTCTCATGAGGATAACGGGGTGTATCAGGAGATACACGACATCAAGACAATAGCATCAACCGGAAGGAGTATGGTGCGTTCGATGGGATCGCAGAAACAGCTCCCCTTCTCATTGGACGATCTTCACCTTGTCCCGGCACAGATCGCTCAAATCCCCAGAAACCGGGAAGATCCGGTGAATACCCGGATCATGATCGGCCCGGCATCTGCGAGGCCTCTCGTATCCTCTTCCCCTGTTCTGATATCCGGAATGAGCTATGGGGCCGTTTCAAAGAATGTGAAGCTGATCATCTCCCAGGTGGCTGCTCAGGAGAAGATCGCGTTCAATTCCGGAGAAGGGGGCGTTCTTCCCGAGGAGCTCGTGGCAAAAGATCACCTGATTGTACAGTATTCGACGGGACGGTTCGGGATCAGCGAGACCCTGCTGGAACAAGCTGCAGGGGTGGAGATACGGTTCTCACAGGGAGCCTACCCGGGAAAGGGAAGTTTCCTCCCCGCCGCCAAGATGACACAGGATATTGCGAGGATACGGGGGTTGAAAAAGGGGGAGGATGCCTATTCCCCTGCCCATCATCCGGATATCCGGAATCCCGCCGAACTTGCAGAGAAGATTGACTGGCTCCGTTCCGTGACAAGAGGTGCCCCGATCGGGGCGAAAATAGGCTGTGGGGCAATCGAGCAGGATATTGCGGTCCTCGTATCCGCGGGGGTCGACTTCATTGCTCTCGATGGATTCGGTGGCGGGACAGGAGGGACCAATGACTTTGTACGCGAGAATGTCGGGATTCCCCTCGTGGTAGCAGTGCCCCGTGCTGCACGGTATCTGAGGGAACTGGGCGTCAGGGACAAGGTCTCGTTGCTCTGCGGGGGATCGCTTCGGACCTCCGGAGATTTCACAAAGTGCCTTGCCCTGGGGGCAGACGCAGTGTATATTGGCACGGCCGCTCTGATTGCCATCAACTGCGAACAATACCGGCTGTGCCATACCGGTCTCTGCCCTACCGGAGTGACCACCCAGAGACCTGATCTGGTAAGGCGATGCGATGTTCCAAAGGGCGTCGTTCGGCTGGGAAATTTCATAAGGGCCATGACCGGGGAGATCGCTGACCTGACCCGGATTGCCGGCAAAGACACCATCCATGATCTCACGTGCCGCGATCTGGTCTCTTTCAACAGGGACCTGGCCCTCATAACCGGGTGCCCGTGGGTGGGCGAACGATCCGGGGGAGATTCATGAATTCTGCAGATGAACCGGACATCTTTTTTTCCGCAAACTATGTTTCAAAAAATGAAAGTGAGACAATTGGTTATCATTCCGGATCTTCCATCAGGATCCATGAACTCCTTGTCAGCCCCGGCACCTCCCGTTGCCAGGATCGATCCCTGTTCTGATCCCCCTGACCGAGCTGATCGCTCCCCCCGTGTGGTAATCCCCGACAGAACAGAACCGGGTATTCCGGATTTCTTTGATGCTGCCACCCGTACCGTGATGGAGCGTTTTCACGAACAGTGCCGAATCGAAGGGGTGCCTCTTTATCCTGAAGAGTTGATCGAATGGGGATTGTTCGAGTCGTTTCTTTCTGCCCATGTGGCACCTGATTCACGCCGGGAGATCCCCTGCATGTTCTTGTGGGCTGAATGGGTCAGGTTTTCCTTCCCCCGGATGCGAACCTTCCCCTCCCTCATCCATGAGAAAGAATTCCGAACCTTGCTCAGAGAAATCTTCGGAACGGAGATTGCAATGGATGACCAGCGTGGGCTGACGTTTTCCGGGATACGATACATCTCGAACGGTCGTTCTGCCTGATCCGGGGATCCCACCCCCTCAAAGGTGAGGCACTGTGGACGAGAGGAAGCACGAGCCCGTGCACGAAGCCGGTCATGATCATCATAAAGAAGCTCCTCCCCCGATAAGTCACGGAACTCCAGGAGATAACGCACCCAAGGGGAACCATCATCCCCATGAGAAGCACCGATCAACCGGGGGAGAGGAGGCGGGGATGCATGGCTCCCATGGGCACATGATGGAGGACTACCGGAGACGGTTCATCGTCTCGATGATCCTCACGGTGCCAATCCTCATTTTATCATCGACCATCCAGGCGCTCCTTGGATTCACCCTCGTCTTTCCCGGATCTGACCTGGTACTCCTCAGCCTGGCTACCGTAGTGTACCTCTACGGAGGATGGCCGTTCCTGAAAGGGATCGTACGTGAGATCCGCTCCCGCCTCCCCGGCATGATGACCCTGATCGCGGTTGCCATCACCGTGGCGTATGGGTTCAGTGCATCGGTTGTCCTTGGGCTTGTCACAGGGGAACCCTTCTTCTGGGAACTGGCCACCCTGATCGATATCATGCTCCTCGGCCACTGGCTGGAGATGCGATCGGTCCTTGGCGCTTCGCGTGCCCTCGAGGAGCTGGTCATGATCATGCCATCTGAGGCGCATCTGCTGAGGCAGGGTGGGACAACAGAAGAAGTTCCTGTCGAACGACTCGTGCCGGGAGACCGGGTGCTGGTCAAGCCGGGTGAGAAAGTTCCCGTCGATGGAATCGTGGCAGAGGGGAGATCCAATATCAATGAATCGATGCTCACCGGGGAGTCCCAACCGGTCGCTAAGAAGGGAGGAGATACGGTCACCGGCGGTTCCACGAATGGGGAAGGATCTCTGGTCGTGGAGGTGACAAAGGTCGGGAGGGACACCTATCTCAGCCAGGTGATCGAACTCGTGCGGAAAGCCCAGGAGAGCAGGTCCCGGGCACAGGACCTTGCAAACCGGGCAGCCCTCCTTCTTACCCTGATCGCCCTCTCGGTCGGTGCGATCACCTTCCTTGGCTGGTATCTCCTTGGCGAGAGCCTGGATTTTGCCATCGAACGGATGGCTACCGTCATGGTCATCGCCTGCCCGCATGCCCTCGGCCTGGCGGTCCCTCTTGTCGTCGCGGTCTCGACCACCCTCGCAGCAAAATCCGGTCTCCTGATCAGGGACCGGCAGGCCTTCGAGCGGGCAAAAGACCTCCAGGTGATCGTGTTTGACAAGACCGGAACCCTCACCAGGGGGATTTTCGGAGTCACCGATATTCTTCCCTTTGATGAAAGGGGAGAGGAGGAGGTGCTTATGAAGGCCGCGTCACTGGAAGCAAATTCAGAGCACCCCATTGCCCGGGGGATCATGCGGACCGCAGAAGAGCGGGGGATTGCACTCATCCCTCCACAAGACTTCAGGGCTCTACCCGGGAAAGGGGTGGAAGGACAACTTAGGGGTATTCTTACCAGGATTGTGAGCCCCGGGTACCTGGAGGAGAAAGGGATAATGATCCAGGATCAGCGGGTGGAAAAGCTCGCAACACAGGGAAAGACGGTGGTGTTTGTGCTCCAGGAGAGGACTGTTGTCGGGGCACTGGCGCTGGCAGATATCATCCGTGATGAATCCCGCGAGGCGATATCCCGGCTTAATGCCATGGGGATCAGGAGCATGATGCTTACGGGGGACAACCGGTTTGTTGCCCGGTGGGTGGCGGAAGATCTCGGGCTTGCCGATTATTTTGCCGGGGTGCTCCCCCACGAGAAGTCGGGAAAGATCAGGGAAGTCCAGGATCAGTACCGGGTCGGTATGGTTGGTGACGGGATCAACGATGCCCCTGCCCTGGTCCAGGCAGATCTGGGAATTGCAATCGGGGCAGGAACCGATGTGGCGGTCGAGAGTGCGGATATCGTGCTTGTCCGAAGTGACCCGCGGGATGTTGCCGATATCATTGCGCTTTCGAAAAAGACCTATTCGAAGATGGTCCAGAACCTTCTCTGGGCTACCGGGTACAACAGTTTTGCCATCCCCCTGGCAGCCGGTGTTGCATCCGGCTACGGTATCATCCTCACTCCTGCATTCGGGGCTGCGCTGATGAGTATCAGCACCGTTATCGTTGCGATAAATGCCCAGACCCTCAAGCTGACCTGATGTATCGGAGCGTTCTGGGGGGGGTCTGCTGAGCTCGTCGGTCTCTTAAAGGGAAGAGACCTTTGGGTCCCTCATCAGGGCTGCACTTTATTATGGCCTGCTCAGAGAGAACAGGTATCCTCCCGGGCTTGGTATTCTAAAGACAAATTTCCTGGCCAGACCACGGATCCTTCTGGTCTCTTGAAGAGCATAGAGTTCATGATCCGGGTGAGGGCCGGGCTGCCATGAAACGGGAACACTACCTGCCGGAATTGTAATGTTTATTTTACATTACTATCGAATACGTACGGGACGCCTCATGGAAACCCCCCGCTGGCTGAAACGTGGACTTGCCGGGATCATCGGATCTGCAGGTCTTGCCTACCCGGTCTGTGCGGCTATCTGCCCGAGAGGGAGAGGGTACTGCCCTTACCCGGGCCGCTGTTTTTTGTATACGGATATCGATGCCAACGCCATCTGTGATTATACCCCCCGTTCGGTCACCACCGCCCCGACCGCCGCCAGCCCCACTCCTGCGGCTTCCCCGGTTTTCGAGGGGACCTCTTCCTCGTTGACCGTTCCGGCCACCCCCTCCCTCTCACCGGCTGCAACGGTCTCCTCTAATGCCTCCGTTCCGTTCACCCCGGATACAGGACTCTTCCTCCCGGATGGTCTGATCATGGGAGCGGTGGTTACTATCGTTCTCCTTGTCCTGTTCTTCTTCCTGTTCAGGTCAGGGATCCTCGGGACCCGACTCCAAAAACCCGTTCCTTCTCTCGGGACCTCGGCATTGTTCGCCCTCGGGATCGGGGAGATAGTCACCTATCTCCTGCTTGGGGAGGAGACGCTGGCATCGGCATTCGCTGTTGTCTACCTGCTTGCCGGAACGCTCCTTGCCGCCTTTGTCTGGAAGAGCGGAGCCATGTCCCGGAAGATCGCGGTCGCAACAGTGATGATGAGTGCGGTCTTTGGCTTTGTCATCCTCGCTCCGCTTATGCCGATGGAGTTTCCCGGGATCGTGAGCATCGCGACATCCGGCCAGACCCTGGCCCCGGGGATCATCGGGATCCTTGCAGGGATCGGGCTTGTCCTGCTCGTCGGGAGAACCTTCTGCGGCCATCTCTGCCCGGTCGGATCGGTACAGGAGCTTGTCTGGAACCTGCCGGGGAAGAAGATCGATATAAGGAAAACGCACTATCTTGAAGTGCTCCGTGCCGGGGTATTCGTGGCTACTGTGATTGGAGCCCTCTTCTTTGTAAACCTGATGGAATACACCGGGATCTACGCGTTCTTCTCGCTTACCCTCTCGATAGGACTCGTGGTATTTCTTGTGCTCCTTCTCATTTCAGTACTCATTTATCGGCCGATCTGCCGGGGGATCTGCCCGTTCGGCCTGCTCTTCTCCATCCCTGCCCATTTCAGCCTCTACCGCCTCCGGAGGACGAATGCCTGCATCAGCTGCAGGAAATGCGAGAAGGCCTGCCCTGCCCATGTTGCCGGCAGGGATTCCTCGAAGCGGGAATGCTACCTCTGTGCCAGGTGCACCGCTGCCTGTCCGGTACCGGGAGCCCTGGAGTATAAAAGGTGAACTTCCAATCCTAAGCTGCCACTCCAGGGTGAGGCACAGAGGAAGGATCGGGTGACCCAGCCACCCAGAAATTCATTCTGCCTGGCAGGGCGTGCTGATAACAAATTTCACCCGTCAGCTCAGCCCGGATATACAGAACAGATGAGTCATCCGGGGAACCAATTTGGGGCCTCCAGGACATACCGGATGGTACCCTCTTCCATCCCGGCCCCGCCTTCCGTAATCCCATTGGGAACAAACCCGATCTTTTCGAGGACACAGATCGATGCTTTCAGTTCCGGATAGGTGGTGGCAACGATCCTACGGACTCCTGGAAGGGTAAAGATAAACGAGACCAGGTGTTGGACCGCTTCGGTTGCATAACCCCTGTTCTGGAACTCCCCGAGAACGGAGTACCCGATCATCACGGTGTCCGGTTCTCCCGGGACCGATGCCATCCCCCCGCTGCCGATCAGGACGCGATCCTGTCCATACCGGATCCAGTACCAGGAGCAGAAATGCGGGTTGGACTGTTCAACCCGAATCCGGATAAATTCATCCATCGTGGTCTCATCAAGGAGCTCTGGCGGCCAGGAGGCAGGGATGTCAGCACCCAGGAGCCGTGCAAGCATCGCCCTGTCGTTCCTGTCACTGATTAGCATCTGGAGGGTGGCGGGTATGAGTTCGAGCCGTCCGGTCCGGATGGAGGGATTCTGCATCATGGTCTCCCTACTGCACGGTGAATCCTGCCAGTGAGATGAATAGTTATTCCCCCTGATCACAAGGTTGTTTCCCTGGCGGGGAGGAAAGGATCCATTCTGTCAGGATTTCCCGTCCCGTTCATCGAAGATGTCCTTTGGTGAGGAGCTGCCCGAAGACCTCAGATTTCAATGCGGGGAAACGGAAGATCCCTCGGCCGGAAGGATACCTGTGACAAGCAGTCACAGGCAGTCCCCTTCCAGCCGATAGGTATACCACCCGAGCCGTGCAGCCCCGATCTTCTCGTAAAACTGTATCGAGGGTTCGTTCCAGGTAAGCACCATCCAGTCCATCCTCCCGCATCCCCGGATCCTTGCCTCGTTCCTGCAGAAGTCAAAGAGCCTCCCTCCCAGACCCTGGCCCCTGTATTGTTCGAGCACAAAAAGATCTTCGAGGTATAAGGTAGGCCGGGCAAGGAAGGTTGAGTAGGTGAAGAAGAAGGTCACGAACCCGACTGCCCCACCGCCAAGCCTGCCGATGTATGCCTCGTATCTCGGGTGATCCTGGAGGAGATCTGATTTCAGCCGCGACCTGGCTGCATCATCAGGGGGATTGAGATGTTCGTAGCACGCCAGTGCTTCGAGCAGGTGCAGGAATTCCGGAAACGTCCGGTTGGTCACTTGCCCGATAGAAAACTCTTCGATGCGATCGTTCTCTTCCATGTATCAGTACCTCGCTTCCCAGAACATGGGAAGGTGATGGTCCCTGTTTGAGCAGTTTCACTCACACGGCGTAGTCCCTCTCCCATCCATTCCCGGGAACAGGGGGACTGTGCAGATCATCTTCAGGGTCCCGGTCCCCGTGTTCCGTACCTGGTGGAACTCGCACGGCATGAGCAGGAGGGCATCACCGGTAAAAACCCGGTCCTCTCTCCCGGCCTCGGTCCGAAGCACCCCCTCGCCCTCGAGGAAATACATCTCATGCTCTTCCCTGTGGTTATGAAACGAGGTGCATCCTCCGGGAGCGATCTCCATCAGACGCAGTGCATAGCGGGGGCACCCATCATCAGAAGTAAGGAGGAAACGGGCCTTGAACCCTGAGAATCCTGGCTTGGTTATCGGTATTGGATGGACATCGGACGCATGCTTTAGGATCATGATGTTGGTATGTTTTCTGCATCGAATCATAATGATACTGCGGATTCTGATAACCCCAAACATCTCCTCCATCCAATTTTATCGGGAGGTCCTATCGGGTTGAGGGTAAGGGAGTGTTCATGTTTTCACTATCCATATACTCTGATGATCGATACGACCACGATAACTGATGAATTCATGAGGGAGATGATCGGAAGGACGAAAGACTACTGTATCGTGTTGCTGCGGACCGGACCGAACCGGAATATAGCCGGGGTGGAAGCATTCATCTGGGAGCATGCACGGAGAAATTTTTCTCTCCGGGCCGAAGGGAAGCTGCCGATCGTCTGCCCTGTCAGTGACGGGAGCGAGCTCTGTGGAGTCGGGATATTTGCAATGGGTCCTCTGGAAACCCGGAAGATCATGGACGAGGATCCTGCGGTGGAACGGGGAGTCTTCACCTACGAAATTCACCCCTGCCGGAGTTTTCCTGGCGACAAGCTGCCCGGGTAACAGGGGGGAGGGTCATTCCACAGCAGCACCATCCAGTCCATCCGCCTGCACCTCCGGATTCATTCATCGAACCGGCAGAAGTCATCGAACCTCCCACCAAGCTCCTGCAGGATTCACAGACAGAGAGATGTTCGAGAAAAAGTGTTGGTTGGGCAAGGAAGGTTGAGGAAATACAAGACAACATTTCAAATCCACCCCCGCAGATAAACAAGCCAGCCGGTATCGATACTGCTGCTCCACCTCCCAAAAATCTGCTGGTGGTCGATCAGAACTGCAGTCCCAATCCCATTGAATAGCCCTTTAATGAATTTTCCTTTGGAATATTCTGATGAAATACGCTTTTGATCGGGAATAGATAGTTTATTGAATTGATTTGTTAACACCATTGCCTTGCAAATTATTATCATCCCTCGATAGATCACCCTTGACATCTGCCACCATAGTACCTCTGGGTTTTTTACGTCGGGTGTTTTTTACGTCGGGTGTAATGATGACAGATTGTGATGATGAGAGGTAACGCTCTCCTCACCCGCCAAATATTTCATGGATATTCCAGGAGGGAAAAGACAAATGAAGATTGATCAGTTATTTACGATGCTTCTGCTCCTTATTGCATTCTTCGTGCTCATAGGGAATGTGCAGGGCATCTCCTTAGATGACCCAAACGCCATTGTCATCAAGGATGTATTGAATGAGGATACGGATGGGATGTGGGTGTATGCCAAACCGGAACCGGTTGAGGCTGGCAGTACGATCACCACATGGTATGGTGACGTAATTCTCCCTGATGAGGATGGATGGCTCTTCTTCATCGATGATGCTCCGATGCAGAGCTGGGCGCACCCGTGCCGGTATATCTTCGTTGATTCCTCCGGTTCGGTAACCATCCAGAAAGCGCTAGGGCCTCCGATGGATCTTGCGAAGTGGAAAAAAATAGAAGGCGAAGCGACACCTCCACCGTCCCAACCATCAGCCACGGTTCCGTCAGCGATCCGCGGAAGCATCAATGCTCTGCCGCCCTGCACGAATCCCGGTCACTGTTATGCGGTGATCATCAGCGGAGGGGCAGACTCCTACAATAACTGGGAACGCTATTACGGGGATGTATCGTTCATATACAAGACACTTGTGAATGATTATGGGTATCTGGACGATCATATCATCGTATTGATGTCGGACGGAACTGACCCCGGTCTTGACCAGCATAAATACGACGATTCGTATGTGAACTCAAACCCTGATCTTGATGGTGACGGGGATGATGATGTAGGTTTCTCGGCTACGAATGCGAACATCGGCACGGTCTTCGATGATCTCCAGACACGACTGGTAAACAGCGACCACCTGTTCATCTTCACCACCGACCATGGCGGCCCCGAAAATGACCCTCAGGTGGGTACTGAAGTCATCATCAATCTATGGTACGAGACAATGAGGGACGACGAGTTTGACGCCAATCTGGATAAGATCATCTCGACCGTTCCCATCATGATTACCATGGAGCAATGCTACAGCGGGGGGTTCATCGATGACGTAATTCCCGGGCCTGTTGGCCAGGAGCGGGTCATTGCGACCGCGGCAAATGCGTATGAATCTTCTTGGGGTGATACTTTTAGCACCCTCTGGATTTCTGCGGTGGCAGGCCATGATAAGGGCGGCGCATCGGTCGATGCCGATACCGACAACGATGGGACAGTCTCGCTGGAAGAAGCATTCATCTACGCCAGAGATAACGACCATGAGAGTGAGCACCCACAGTATAGCGAGACCCCGGTGGGTATCGGGTCTATCCTCGCGCTCAATTCCTGCTACTCGCCAATCCTGCCCACTGCCGATGCTGGAACGGATCGGACCGTCGAACAGACGAACCTAGCAGGTACATCAGTCACTCTGGACGGCTCGGGCTCGTTTGATCCGTGTGGGGAGGCCTTGACCTATAGCTGGACGTGGTCAGGAGGATCAGCGACAGGTGTCACACCGACGGGACCCTTCCCGCTCGGGACAACGGTAGTAACCCTGGTGGTTACAGCGGATGGGCGTGTTAGCGAACCGGACATAGTTAGAATTACGGTACAAGATACCACACCCCCCGAGTTGACCGTGCCTGAAGATGTTGAGGTCGAACAGGCCACCCTTGCCGGTACGGTGGTACCGCTCGTTGCGACTGCTAGCGACATATGCGACGCAGATGTTGAGATTACCGACAACGGCCTGGCAATCTATCCGCTCGGTGTAACGACGGTGACTTTCACCGCGACTGATGATTCGGGCAATGCAGTATCAAAGTCCATGACTGTGACCGTTGTCGACACCACACCCCCCGAGTTGACCGTGCCTGAGGATGTTGAGGTCGAACAGGCCACCCTTGCCGGTACGGTGGTACCGCTCGTTGCGACTGCTAGCGACATATGCGACGCAGATGTTGAGATTACCGACAACGGCCTGGCAATCTATCCGCTCGGTGTAA
>WBZO01002756.1_pt1 | contig 22056 bp, 16 predicted proteins | sample 5204261 | NCBI WGS metagenome assembly WBZO01 (sample SAMN12412400, study PRJNA552823) | activated sludge metagenome | isolation source: activated sludge from anammox sidestream of wastewater treatment plant... | place: USA: North Carolina | collected 2017-09 | reverse complement strand
ATCACGAATGGGCGGCGGCCCGTGCCGCCGCCCGAGAGGATAACAATGTAGTTGCCCTCTCAGACTAAAAATCAATCGTCATTCACCGGATCGGAGCAGATTTACAGCAAATTTCGGACTTGACCAAAAATTCGATAAAGAGATAACAAGAATATTTGCTTTCTTCCTTCATGGAAATCTCATGAAGTCAATGAAGACAGAAAATAATTAACTATTCAATTAGAGCTGGGGTAGCGATTTATGGGTTACAGAAAACATAAATTTGAGCAAGAAGATGTAGATCTAGAAAAAAATATTTCCAATTTAACTCCATCACCTATAGCTATTGTTGGGTTTTCTTTTCGTTTTCCAGGTGAGATTGATAGCGAAGTTGCTCTTTGGGATGCTCTTAGAAAGAAGCGAGATCTTGTAACAGAAATTCCAGTCAATCGTTGGGCTGTGAAAGAACAGCAACATAGTAAGCGTTCTGAACCAGGTCGTAGCATTACCTTCGCAGCAGGAATATTGCCGCACATAGAAGAATTTGATGCAGATTTCTTCGGTATTTCACCGCGCGAGGCAGCTGTACTTGATCCTCAGCAACGTCTTCTCCTCGAATTGTCATGGGAAGCGATGGAAAATGCAGGCATACTTCCATCTGTAATGGCAGGTTCCAATTGTGCTGTTTATGTAGGAATCTCCGGGTTTGATTATTGCCTTAGACAGACAGAAGATCTGGCGGTAGCTACTTCACATTCGATGACAGGCAACACGCTCAGCATCGCTGCTAATCGGCTTTCCTACTTCTTTGATTTGCGCGGCCCTTCGCTAGCGGTTGATACAGCGTGTTCATCTTCATTAGTTGCACTGCATCAGGCATGTAATAGTCTGCGTAGCGGAGAAGCTTCTTCTGCTTTAGTGGGAGGGGTCAATTTACTTCTTCATCCTCACCCATTTGTTGGTTTTACCAAAGCCTCAATGCTTTCAGCTACTGGACGTTGTAAGTCATTCGATGCAAGTGGTGATGGCTATGTTCGTTCCGAAGGGGGAGCTGTTCTCTTACTTAAACCACTGGATAAAGCATTGGCAGATGGCAATGATATTCATGCGGTTATTCTGGCAAGTGGTGTCAATGCCGATGGTGCGCGCAAGACGGGTATTACGATCCCCAGTAGCGAAGGGCAGGCCGAGTTGATGCGTGAAGTACTGTCGCGCAGCGGCCTTTCATCAAAGGATGTCGATTTCATCGAGGCGCATGGAACCGGTACTGCGATTGGTGATCCCGTTGAAGCCTTGTCTATCGGGACCGTTTATGGGCAACAACGCACAAAACCCCTGCCCATCGGGTCGATCAAGGCAAATATGGGTCACCTGGAACCAGCTTCAGGCATGGCCGGACTGATTAAAACTGTGCTGGCACTCAAAAATCATGCATTACCCCCAGCACTTCATTTACAGACACCTAATCCATATATTGATTTTCAGGCGCTTAATCTCAAATTAGTACAAAGATACCAACCTTTAATTAGGAAAAATGGTAAACCGCTTATTGCTGGAGTCAATTCATTTGGATTCGGTGGCGTAAATGCTCATGTGTTATTAAGTGAATTTATCTCTCCAGCTCGTCAAAGTGTTTCGGTTAGTTTTGATAAAAGACAGCTGCCGCCACTCTTTTTATCTGCGCGTACAGAGGTAGCTTTACGTGCCACAGCGCAGCATTACGCAGCGTTGCTACAAAATAAAACCGAGCAAGCGTTTTACGATATTGCTTATGCTGCAGCCTTCAAGCGAGAGCGCCTGGAGAAACGGCTTGGCCTGCGTTGTGATTCAGTTGAAACAGTAGCTGGTTTGTTAAAGGAATATGCAGAAGGTGGGTTGCCCGCACAAATTACTATTGAAGATCGTTTATCAAAAAATACCGATATAGCCTTCGTTTATTCTGGTAATGGAGCGCAGTGGGTAGGGATGGGGCGTACTCTTTTATCAGAATCACCACGTTTTACAGAGATTCTTTCTGAAATAGATGAATCCATGCGAATTCCCGCTGGATTTTCACTCCTTGCCGAATTACAAGCTGATCAGGCAAATACTAGGTTGGATGATACCGCTATTGCTCAACCTTTACTGTTTGCCGTACAAGTTGCTATTACGGTTTTGTTAAAAGAACAAGGGATTGAACCGGTAGCTGTAACGGGTCATAGTGTGGGAGAAATTGCAGCGGCTTGGGCAGCGGGAGCGCTTAATCTTAATCAGGCAATTCGTATTGTTTGCGCGCGTAGCCGCGCTCAGACATTAACTCGTGGTAAGGGCCGGATGGCTGCTGTGGGGATGTCTGCTATAGCTATGAATGAGTTGATTGCTCGATTAGGCATAGTTAGTGTGGAAGTTGCTGGTATTAATAGTCCCGTAAATGTCACTCTTTCTGGGGATCTGGAAGAGCTGGTGCGTATTCAGCAAAGTGTAGCGTCTGAGGGAATTTTCTTTCGCTTGCTTGATCTTGATTATGCTTTTCATCACCAACAAATGGAAGCAATTGCCAAGCCACTTGCCAGCGAGCTTGCAGGTTTGACGCCTTCAGAAACTGGAAATACTATTTTTGTTTCTACTGTAACAGGTGATGTGTTCGGTGGAACTGAACTTAATGCAGATTATTGGTGGCGCAATGTACGCGAGCCGGTACAATTTGCCAAAGCCATAGGCAAACTTGTTGAGCTGGGTTGTGGCGTATTCGTTGAGATCAGTCCACATGCAATTTTGCAGCGCTACATTAGTGAATGTATCGCTGAAGCGGATGCTGAAGGGCGTGTTATTGCCACATTGCATCGGAATGACGATGGAGCGCAAAGAATAAACGAAGCGGCAATGCGAGTGCGTTTGCTCACAGCTAGACCCGATTATAGTAATTATTTTCCATACGCTGGTAAATCTGTACGTTTACCTAATTATCCGTGGCAGCGAGAGCAACATTGGCATCCACGGACGAATGAAAGTGCCTGCATTATTGATCGACGGCGAGTGCATCCTTTGCTAGGTTGGTTTCTCCCTAATTCTGATAGAGTGTGGGAGAATACGTTGGATCCCGAAGTTTTACCTTGGCTAAGAGATCATAAAGTGGGCGGAGCCATTGTATATCCCGGTGCAGCCTATGCTGAAATGGCATTAGTGGCTGCTCGTGAATGGTTTGGAGGTACTCATTTTGTTGTTGAACAGCTTGATATTATTTCTCCTATGGTTTTTGCTGATGAGCAGGCGAGAACCTTACGTTTTATTCTCCAATCTTCTGATGGTAGATTTCAGATCAAAAGTAGGCAACGACTGAGTGATGATGAATGGACATTGCATGCGGTCGGTCGATTGCTTGAAGCGACAAGCCACATACCCACTGTAGCAATTAATCGGCCTACAGTAGTTACAAGGCATATTCAGCGAGCTTCGCACTACAGCTTGGCAGCTAGACTTAGCCTTGAATACGGGCCTGCTTTTCAGGGATTGCGGCAGGTGCATGTCGGAGAGGATAAGCTTGAGGCAAGTTTAGAACTTCCGAAGTCGCTCCAGCTGGATGATTACATTTTGCATCCAGCTATATTGGATGCCTGTTTTCAATCACTAGTTGATTTCTTCAGTGAACAAATCGAAAAGGGGCAAGGAACTGCTCTACTGCCAGTTAAAGTGGGAAAAATTGATCTATATGGAAAGGAAAAAATAGATCATTTTCGTGCGCATTTGCGCCAGCGTGGTACGCGTTCAGTATTGGCAGATTTTGAGCTGTTAGATGAAAAAGATAATGTAGTTGCTCGTATTGCTAATTGCCGCTTTCGTGCTGCCCACATTACGCAGCATAACCAATCAGTAATTTCAAGTTGGCAAATCATTCCCTGGCTGAAACCACATCCATTAGACGGCGCTGCTACAGATATACCATCCATTACGGATATTCTTCATCACGCCCAGGCTCGACTTACCAGTCTTCAACCTGGGCGTCGCGCCTGGTTTACGGAGGCGTTGCCACTTAGCGAGGCATTAGTTCTATCATTTTCCTATGCAGCTTTCCGGCAGATCACTCAAAAATCTTTATCGGAGCAGCAACAGGTTTTGGCGACGCCATATGGTTGCTGGCTCGTTGATTTGTTAAGTAGAGAAAACTTACTTAAACAAAATGCGGGTGGTCAGTGGTCTCTTGTCAGTGATACCGATTTACCAGAGCCAGAAGTACTTTGGCGAGGGCTTCTGCAGGATTTTCCAGCTTACTTACCTCATCTCTTGCAGTTTGGCAAAGTTGCCAGATGTTTGCCAGCATTACTGAGTGGAGAGATCAATGGACGCAATTTATTGAATGAATTGCAACATTCTTCTGTTTCGGAAGAACTTTATAACGATGACCCAACATATTTGGGAGTGCGTCTCGTACTTGAAACGATATTGCACCAGATTATAGATCAATGGCCAGAATATCGTCGTTTGCGTGTTCTGGAAATTACAGCGGGCGCAAGTGGGTTACCTAATGTGTTGTCAATGTTACTCCCTGAGGATCACTTCGATTATGTGCTGGCATTACCAAGTGAGATGATGCGGGCACGTTTGCAGGCTGAATATCACGATAAAGCTAACATTGTTGTTACCGCTTTCGATTCGTTGAACTGGAAATTCATAACAGATCAGTGTTTGTCTAACAAATTTGACATCGTCATTATTCGCCATACATTGCACCACTCGTCGAGTGCACAGGCAGCACTGGTACAAACCCGACGTTGGTTGGCCACGGGTGGAGTTTTATTGTTAGCCGAACAAAATCCAGACTGGAGTGCTTGTTTTCTGGAAGGTATCGATCCAAATTGGTGGCGCGAACACGAAGCAAGTCCTGGTGTTCCATACCCAGCGCTACTGCCTGCAAGTGCATGGCAGCAGATAATAAAAGAGGCTGGTTTTGCGGATGTTGTGACATTCACGGAATCTGCAGCAGAGGGATATACCGAAGGTGCTTATTTGCTTCTCGCCAAGCGACCCAATGATAATGAAGTCATACTTTCTGAACCGGAGGCAGCATCGTGGTTGTTAGTTACAGATGAGGCAGCTGCTGAGCTGGCTGGTTCTTTGTGTAGCCACCTTAAATCTCTAGGACAACAGGTCACCATTGTCAATCAACCAAATGTTAGTCAATTAGCGAGTAATGATCATGTTGTATATATGTTGGGCTGGTTAGATACACCAGCTATGGCGACAGTTACATTAAATAGATTGACTCAAAACATTCAGCAGTTGATTAATCAAGCAAAAAAACCGCATCTCTGGTTGGTAACTGCTGGCGGTACTCTTGCTACTGGGTTACAAACCGATATTGAACCTAATCCAGCTCAGTATGCGCTTTGGGGATTCGGGCGTGTTGTCATGAACGAATATCCTCAGTTTGCATGCACATTAATTGATTTAGCCTGCATTTCAGAGATTCCAGATATAGCTAGTCGGCTGATAAATGAATTGTTGCACCCTGACGGTACTAATGAAATTGTGCTATCTGCCAATTCGCGCCATTGTCTTGTTATGCGGGAGAGGGAAATAAAGTGCCCCCTGCAGATGCTTAATAAACAATCTGATGAACGTTTTTACCTTGATTTTCACGTACCCGGACAACTGAAGAATCTTGTCTGGTTATCTGATACGGAACGCCCGTTGGGTGAAGATGAAATTGAAGTACATACCCAGGCAACAGGTCTTAATTTTCGTGATGTGATGTATCTCATGGGATTATTACCAGATGAAGCAGTAGAGAATGGTTTTGCGGGTGCTAGTCTTGGACTGGAATTTGCCGGCGTAGTCAGTCGAACGGGCGAAAATGTGAAAAATCTGCATCCTGGAGATGCTGTGATGGGTTTTGGCGCATCGTGTTTTTCTAGTCATGTTATTACCCGTATAGATGCTGTGGCCCCTATACCGGAGGGCTGGTCGTTCGAAGCCGCTGCTACTGTTCCTACGGTATTTTTTACTGTCTATTACGCCTTAAAACAGCTTGCTGATCTTCAGCCTGGTGAGCGCATTTTGATTCATGGTGCTGCAGGAGGAGTGGGGATTGCGGCTGTTCAGCTTGCGCGTTATTTGGGTGCAGAAATTTTTGCAACAGCAGGCAGCGATGAAAAGCGAGATTTTGTCAAATTGCTGGGTGCTGATCATGTATTCGATTCGCGCAGCTTGACGTTTGCTGATGATATTTTTTCAGTAACTGGCGGCAAGGGGGTTGATGTTGTTCTAAATTCACTCGCAGGTGAGGCGATGCGTCGCAGTCTTAGTGTACTTGCGCCATTTGGTCGTTTCTTGGAGCTTGGCAAGCGTGATTTCTTTGAAAATACATCTATTGGCTTATACCCGTTCAAAAACAATATTAGCTATTTTGGTATTGATGCTGATCAATTATTAGTTACACGTCCCCAACTTGCAGCACGCCTCTTTCGTGAAATTATGACTTTGTTTCGCGAACAGATCTTGACTCCACTTCCTTACCGAAGATTTACAACTGATCGCATCATTGAAGCTTTTCGTACCATGCAACAGGCACGCCATATTGGCAAGGTTGTAGTATCTCTAAAAGATGCTAGGCCGATTCTTGAACGACCAGCTGAGCTTCCAAAATCTATTCAATTTAAGCAAGGCAGCACGTGGCTGATTACAGGAGGGCTTTCCGGACTGGGTCTGAAATCCGCTTGCTGGCTGGCAGAACATGGTGTTGATCATCTTGTGCTCGTTGGAAGGCGCGGTATGGACACACCAGGTGCTAAAGAAGTTATCGATAAGTTTGCTGAACAAGGGGTCAAAGTATTTGTTAAAGCTTGTGATATCACTGATAAAGCTGCGGTTGTGACACTTATCGAGAGTGTGAGAAAAATTTTACCCCCACTCAAAGGTATCTTGCATGCAGCCGCTGTTTTCGATGATCAGTTAATTGAGAATCTTGATATTCAAAGCTTCCAAAACGTTATGAAGCCCAAGTTGCTTGGAGCATGGCACTTACATCAAGCAACTCAAAATATTTCTTTGGAATATTTTGTACTTTACTCTTCGATTACCACATCAATTGGTAATCCTGGCCAAGCAAACTATGTAGCTGCCAACGCTGGGCTGGAAGGGTTAACTGCGTTACGTCACCACATGGGATTACCCGCTACTTGTATCGGTTGGGGACCCATTGGCGATGCGGGCTATCTGACCCGGAATGAAGCCGTTAAAAATAGCCTTGAACAGCGTCTTGGTAAACCTCCGCTTGTAGCTGATGAAGCTATACAGCAGCTTAATCACGTGCTGGATGATAAAGATAGATTCGCGATTCTTGCTAATTTTAATTGGGGAACGCTTGCACGTTTATTGCCATCAGCTACGTGTAATCGTTTCGATCTTCTTAACCGAAATTATCAGGATGCTGCGCAAGCGGGTGATGTACTGGATATTCGTACACTGATTGCTGACAAACCTCCTGCAGAAATTAGAGAAATTGTACGAAATATTGTTATTCAATCAGTTGCGCAGATTTTGCGCATTAACCCAGACAGAATTGAAACTAATCGTTCTTTGCATGAACTTGGCATGGATTCACTCATGACGGTTGAGCTTTCCTTGAGTATTGAACAATGCTGCAGCATACAATTGCCTGCCATGCTGTTAAGTAGTTCACCTACAGTAGAGAATGTAAGTATATGGATTACCGATAAATTAGCTGGTAGTGAAGAGGTTCCAGAAAAAACTCAATCTACTAATTTAGTTGCCGGATTTCTTCATCAGCATGGAGAGGAGTTAACAATGGATGAAATACAAACCCTAGATGAGGATGTGCATAGGTTGGCAAAAACAGGAACAAGGATGATTGTATGAGTAAAACAGACCTTGTGCTAAAAAATAAAGTGCAATTAATTGATCGTATCCTTGGTAGAAAGATAAATGTAATCCGCGTAGAGGATACGCTACCAACATCTATGCCTATCAAAACGCATTGTCAAATACCAGATGCATTTACTCGTTTTGATCGACATCCTGGTTATGAAAAAATGCTGGTACCTAAAGCTGCATCCGATCGTCTTGGGCTTACCAATCCGTTTTTCAGGATGCATGATGGTGTAGCAGGAGCGACTACATCAATTGGAGGACGAGAGTTCATTAACTTTTCTAATTACAGCTACCTTGGGTTAGCTGGTCATCCCGCTGTCAATCAAGCGGCAAAAGCAGCGATCAATCGTTATGGTACTTCTGCTTCTGCTAGCAGACTTGTGGCAGGTGAACGTCCAATACAGCGTAAACTGGAAGCAGCGCTGGCTAATTTATATGAAGTGGATGACTGTATCGTCTTTGTTAGTGGGCATGCCACTAACGTTAGCACTATTGGTTATCTTTTCGGTCCGAAAGACCTGGTGATTCACGACAGTCTTATCCATAACAGTGTGCTTCAAGGTATCCAGCTTTCCGGTGCATCGCGACGCTCTTTTCCGCATAATGATACTGCTGCACTCGACCAGATTCTTGCAGAAATACGCGGTCAGTTCGAACGGGTGTTGATTGTTGCTGAAGGGCTTTATAGCATGGATGGCGATATTGCTGATCTGCCAACGCTTATCGAAATCAAGCGTCACTATAAGGCTTTTTTAATGGTAGATGAAGCTCATTCACTCGGTGTGTTGGGCAGAACGGGAAAAGGGGTTCGGGAGCACTATGGCATACAGGGTAAAGATGTAGATATTTGGATGGGTACACTCAGCAAAACTCTCGCCGGATGTGGCGGCTATATTGCTGGAGAACGAGCACTTATCGAACATCTGAAGTATGCTGCTCCAGGTTTTGTTTACAGTGTAGGTATGGCACCTATGCTAGCAGCTGCTTCTTTAGAAGCACTCCATATTATGCTGCGAGAACCAGAACGAGTTGCGAGATTGCAAGCACGTGGACAGCAATTCCTAGAATCAATGCGCTCACTGGGGGTTAATACCGGATTTGCTCAAGGATATGCAGTTGTACCAGCAATCGTTGGTAGTTCCCTTAAGGCAGCTAAGTTATCCAACCAGTTTTTCGAAGCTGGTATCAATGTCCAGCCAATTATTTATCCAGCAGTTGAAGAAAAAGCGGCAAGACTACGGTTTTTTCTATCCTTTTCGCATACAGATCAACATATAAGCTATACCTGTGAAGTAACAAAAAAGTTGATGGGTAGTCGCTGATATTTTGAACTGAGGATATGGGCATAGGAAATTATTTCATCAAAACCCTGGGGTTTCTGGCAGAAATTACTTTGCTGTGTATTCTGGCTGGTTGCGCTACTCAACCAGATTGGGTTTCTTCCAGTGGAGCAAGCCGAGAGCAAGTGTTGCAAAATGTACCAACCGGGCGGGTTGATGGTATTGAACTAGTTGATGTTAGTAACGCTATCGCTACAAAGCTATTTGAAGCAAAAAAACTAGGACAATTTGCCGATATTTTTCCAAGTACTTCTACAAATAACTACATTATTGGTCCAGGAGATGTGATTGATGTAACTATTTGGGAAGCTCCACCGGCTATGTTATTTGGCGCGGTAACTCTTGATCCTTCTGCTGGACCAGTCACAACACGTGGAGTTACTTTTCCCGAACAAATGGTGACATCAGACAGCACAATTGCCATACCGTTTGCTGGCAGGATTTCAGTCAAGGAACGTACCACGCAAGAAATTGAAGGAGAAATCAGGCGTCGTCTATATGGCAAGGCTAATCAGCCACAAGTGCTGGTACGTGTTATCAAAAATAATACATCCAATGTCGCGATTGTTGGAGAGGTAAATAACAGTACGTTAATGGCGCTTACTCCCAAAGGTGAGCGGTTGCTTGATGCATTAGCAATGAGTGGTGGCGTTAAACAATCTACTAATCGTATGGCTGTACAGTTGTCACGTGCCAATATAACGGCAACGATGGCATTAGATTCAATTATTCGTGATCCAAAACAAAATATCTTACTCAAGCCCGGAGATGTGGTGACTGCTTTATACCAATCACAAGCTTTCTCAGTACTAGGAGCAACCGGTAAAAATGAGGAAATACCTTTTGAAGCTCAGGGTATCTCTCTTGCACAAGCGCTAGCTCGCTCAGGCGGATTAGTAGATAACCGAGCTGATGCACGCGGCGTATTCATATTCCGGTTTGAAGATGCAAAGTTGGTAGATGTTGATCACCCATTAACAATAGGAACTGATGGTACTGTGCCTGTAGTTTATCAGGTTGATCTACGTGATCCAGCTTCCTTCTTTGTAACTCAGAATTTTCCGATACAAAATCATGATGTCATTTACGTTGCTAATTCGCCAGAGGCAGAATTCAACAAATTCTTGAAGTTGCTAATCTCTGTTGCAATGCCTGGTCTGACAATCAATCGGATGTTTTTGTTGAATTGATGTTTCTATCAAATTTACAGATATTTTTTTAGATATGGCTATGTTATCGAGTGCTCGCAACCCAGTGATTGTTTCTTTTGCCGTCTGGAAAGCTATTTTTCTGCGTGAAGCACTTGACCGATTATTCGATATGCGAGCAGCATGGTTTTGGTTGTTGATAGAACCAGTGCTACATATTGGTTTTCTTGTGTTTATCTTTACTGTACTTCGCACGCGCACGGTGGGGAATGCAGATGTAGCTATATGGATTGTGGTCGGGATGCTGGCTTTCTTTTTATTCCGACGGACAGCAGTGCAGGTGACTTATGCTGTCGATTCTAACAAACCGTTATTTACTTACCGTCAGGTCAAGCCATTTGATCCTGCATTAGCGCGTGCTGTTCTGGAAGCTTTTCTGATGTCAATTATTTCAACCATCATACTAGGTACAGCAGCTTTACTGAGTCATGACGCGTGGCCTTATGATCCTTCGTTAGTGTTACCAGCTGTATTGGGACTTTGGTTATTTGGAATGGGTTATGGTCTGGTCGCTTCGGTATTGATGGCACTTGTTCCAGAAATGGAACATATTCTCAAAATTCTGATGTTGCCACTGTATCTGATTTCCGGTGTTATTTGGCCTCTGGCTGCCATTCCTCAGCCTTATTTAGATCTTTTGTTACTAAATCCGATTGCACATGGACTGGAATTGGTACGTGCAGGTTTTTTTCCTTACTACCACGCTGTACAAGGTCTTAGTATGGAGTATCTCTATAGCTGGGCTATCGTTAGCTTGTTTGTTGGCCTATTGCTATATCGCCGGTTTGCTTTGCAATTGGTGATGAAATGATTGTAATCAAGGATATATACAAACGCTACAAAACAGATCATGGTCCTGGCAAATGGGTATTACAGGGCGTTAATCTGACGATTCCACGTAATGTAAATGTTGGGTTAATCGGCTCGAATGGAGCAGGAAAATCTACATTGCTACGCATTATTGGTGGTATTGACCATCCGAACAAAGGACAAGTAGAGCGTCACTGCCGACTTTCTTGGCCAATGGGGCAGGGAGGATTGGAACCTAGTCTAACGGGACGTCAGAATGCTAAATTTGTTTGTCGTGTTCATGGCCATCAAGATGATCTCACGGAGCGTTTAGCCTTCATACAGGATTTTTCTGGGTTGAAATCTGCCTTTGAGGAGCCAGTTAACACTTATTCATCTGGAATGCGTTCGCGGTTACAGTTTGCTATGTCGCTTGCATTTGATTTTGATATTTATATTTCGGATGAAGTGACTGCAGCTGGAGATGCTGCTTTCCGAGATAAGGCTGCTGCTGCTTTTAAATCCATGGCTGATCGAGCTGGATTAATTATGGTTGCGCATAGCGATAGTACGCTTAGGCAATTTTGTGAGGCAGGTATCTTTCTGTATCAAGGCAAAGCCTATTGGTTTGACAAAATTGAAGAAGCTTTCAAAGCCTATAAGGACACGATACGAAAATGACGGAATTACAAGTAAATGTGAGTCAGCATGATATTGGTAAGACAGATGATTTTCTTAAACAAGATAGAAAAGGTTGGTTTTCTATTAAGTTGTTTTCGTACCTGATATGGCTGGTTCTAATACTAGCTATTTGTGCAATAGTTTATTGGTTAGGTATAGCTTCTGATCGCTATGTTTCGGAAGGAAGCGTCATTATTCGTAAAACTGATTCAATAACCGCGCCCAGTTTTGATCTTTCTATGCTGATTGCAGGGGGTGCCGGTGCTAATCGCGCAGATCAATTACTGTTGCGCGAATATCTGCTTTCGGTAGATATGCTTAGGAAGCTGGATGCAGAGCTCGATTTACGCGCACATTTTAGTGACGAGCACTCAGACCTTCTTTCTCGTATGTGGTTAAAAGATATGGAGTGGTTTCATCGTTATTATCTTTCACGTGTTTCCATCGAATATGATGATTACGCTGGTGTACTGCGTATTCAAGCACAAGCTTATGATCCCCAAACTGCTCAGGCAATTTCTACTATGTTGGTGCGTGAAGGTGAGCGCTACATGAATCAAATTAGCCACGAACTGGCGGAAACACAGGTTAATTTTTTGACGACTCAAGTGAATGTGGCGCAGCAGCGTCTTCAACAGGCTAGGCAAACATTATTAGCGTATCAAAACAAGAAAGGATTACTTTCACCACAAGCAACAGCAGAAAGCTTGAATACCTTAATCGCCAAGTTGGAAGAACAACGTGCTCAGCTTAAAACACAGCTGGCATCTATGCCCAAAACACTGGATCAAAATCACCCGAACTTGGTGATGCTCAAACAATCTCTAGCTGCAATTAATCAGCAAATTGCTGGTGAAAAGGCAAAACTTGCTGACCCAGGTGGAAAAACCTTGAATATTACGTTAGAAGAATTTCAACGACTGGAAATGGATGCCACCTTTGCACAAGAGCTCTACAAGGCGGCGCTTACTGCACTTGAGAAAGGTCGAATAGATGCTACTCGTATGCTTGATAAAGTTTCGGTATTGCAGGTACCCACTTTCCCAGAATATCCAATGGAACCCAGACGTATCTACAATGCACTGATTACCTTGTTATTTGCACTAATGTTAGCCGGCATCTTGAAGTTACTAGAAGGGATCATTCTTGATCATGTGGACTAACTGGTTGTGTGATGGGTTCGGTTATTCAGGGTAGGAGGGGGTAGATGAGATCACGATATGGTGAATAAGGTTTATAGATAAGATTTGTTCGGAAGATACAAAAATTATTTTATTTTTTACAATTTACTCCCTGTGAAAAAGGGATAGTATGAAAATTCGTAAGGCGGTTTTTCCGGTAGCAGGTTTGAATCTATCTATATTTTGCGAAACTTTGGACTTTATAAAACTCAGCATACCTCACTTTGAGGAAGTACTAACTGTTACCGTATCTCCTAGAGACCATCGAAGTGTTATTGAAAGATGTGGATAAAAGAGCTGAATAAATGCAGTATGTATTGAGTAACATAACAACAATAAACTCAAATTTAAGCTAAGGAATATTTATTCTATAAATAGCTGTCTTAATCAAATACAAGTTTGTAGATTACCTATTTTTGAATTGCTCGGTAGCTTTGATGAGCTCCGCCTGAATACCTGGTTCCCAGGCAGAATGTCCAGCATCGTTGATGACGATATAGTCTGCTTCCGGCCAGGCCAGGTGTAGGTCATACGCGCTAGTGATCGGGCAAACTGCGTCGTAGCGCCCCTGAACAATAACGCCAGGTAGATGCCTAATTTTATGAATATTATCCAGCAAGCTGTTTTCTGGTAGAAAAATGTTATTTTTAAAATAATGTGCTTCAATTTTTGCTAATCCTAGCGCAACTGTATCGCTGGAAAAGTAATTTACTATCTCTGTATTGGGCAATAGTGTTGAGCAGCTTCCCTCATAGCGGCTCCATGCTCTTGCTGCGGGTAGATGAACATCAGGATCAGGATGGGTGAGCAGACGGTAGTAAGCAGTAAGAATGTCGCATTGTTCCGTTGTTGAAAGACGAGATACAAATTCGTGCCAGATTTCTGGGAAGAGATTTTGTAAGCCATATAAAAACCAGTTGATTTCCTTGGGTCGACATAGAAAAATACCGCGTAGAATAAATCCCAGGCAATTTTCAGGATGCGCTTCACCATAAGCAAGTGACAGCGTACTCCCCCACGATCCACCAAAGACTAACCATTGTTTAATACCCAAGTGATGTCGCAATTTTTCAATGTCTTTGATAAGTAAAGGAGTGGTATTGTCTTTTATTTCTCCCAAGGGAGTGGAGCGTCCAGCTCCACGTTGATCAAAGATAACGATTCGATAATAGGCAGGGTCAAAAAAACGGCGATGACCAGGGGTGGCACCTGCACCAGGTCCACCATGCAAGAATAGAACAGGAATACCCTCCGGATTACCTGATTGTTCCCAGTACATCGTGTGAATACCATCTAACGGCAACATACCTTGATCATAAGGTTCTATAGGAGGGAAAAGTTCTGTGTATGGCATAGCGTGTGATGTATTAGTTTGTTTTTAGGAAGAATATTTGTGACGTTGGTAGCACGCATTTTAGCATTTTGCTTGGTTGCAGCTATAGTGCGTGATTTAGTTTGATGATAATTAAATTAAACTATTTTTGTTGCTACTGAATTCATGAGATTATCTTAGTGGTGGAGGGTTGTATGATTATTCAGTATATCGATATAAATTTAGTATTGCGATAAAAGATGAATGAGAACAGCAGTAGTGCTAACAAATATGGGTCAAAACAAAAAATATTTCAAAGACCAAAAATTGGTTTTTAGAGAAATTGAAATTACAGTATTGCACACTGTTTATGCTCGTATTTGTTGATTGGGTAATGTTGTGTTGCCGTACATCCCGTGTTCTTGTTATAGATTTGATTTTTAGCGGTATCCTGAAGTGAGTTATTTGTGACCGAAATACCTCGTGATGATTCACAAAAATCCAGATTAGGCCTGGTTCTAACGGGGGGGGGCGCACGTGCAGCGTATCAAATAGGTGTGTTGCGTGCTATTGCCAAGATGCTACCCCCTCATGCACGTAATCCTTTTCCAGTAATTTGTGGTACTTCTGCCGGAGCAATTAATGCTGCTGGCTTGGCAATGGGAGCGACTCATTTTGCAACAGGAGTTAAACGGTTGGAGGCAGTATGGAGTAATCTTCATACAGGTCAGATATACCGTTCCGATTTGATCGGGGTATTGCACAATGCTTTACGTTTTCTGGGTTCGGTTATATCGAACCGGATGGCAGGAAAATCGGTTTCATTACTGGACAATACGCCATTGAGACAATTGCTGGCTTGTCATTTGCCATTTAGAGGAATACGTAGAAGTATCCATGCCGGAGCGCTACACGCGCTTGGGATAACCGCCTGGGGGTATGCTTCTGAGCAATCCGTGACTTTTTATCAAGCCAGCCCCGATGTTATTCCCTGGAAGCGTGCCCAGCGTGTAGGAGTACCTTCACGCATCGGTATCCAGCATTTGGTGGCATCTGCTTCCATTCCATTAATTTTTCCAGCAATTCGGGTGAATCGTGAATATTTTGGGGATGGTTCTATGCGGCAATTCGCACCGCTGAGCCCGGCATTACATTTAGGAGCGGATCGCTTGTTAGTAATCGGTGTGAATGAAAAAAAAGAAATGGATTGTGAACGTGTCAAGGTGGTGGGATATCCTCCTCCCGCACAAATTGCCGGACATATCTTAAACAGTATTTTTGTTGATGGTCTGGATGCTGACCTGGAACGTTTACAACGGATTAATCAGACACTTAGTTTGATTCCGGAAACAGAGACAGAAAATATTTCTGTATTGCGCATGATGGATAGCATGGTGATTACACCGAGTGAAAAAATAGATGAACTTGCTCGAGCGTATGCCAACAGTTTACCGCATGTGATCCGCTATTTTTTTCATGCAGCCGGCGCAATGGGACCCAAAGGCTCAGCCATGCTCAGTTATGTATTATTTGAAGCACCGTTCTGTCAGGCGTTAATTGATCTGGGTTATCAGGATACGTTGCGGCAGCAGGATGAGATATTTGCATTTATTTCCGGGCAACAGGAGTAAAAATTATGGAAGTTACTGATCCCCAGTTCTGGGTTGCTATTTTTCAGATCATCGCGATTGATATTGCGCTAGGCGCTGACAATGCTGTGGTGATTGCACTGGCCTGTCGGAATTTACCTGAGAACAAGCGTAATCAGGGAATATTCTGGGGGATGGTGGGGGCGATCGGGATCCGTGTCCTGCTGGTTTTTTTTGCTCTGCAATTATTGACACTGCCTTATTTGAAGATAACCGGAGCTTTTTTGTTGCTGTGGATCAGCGTTAAACTGTTGTTGCCAGAATCGGCTACCAGCGAAGGTAGCTCAATTGTAAAGGGAGGCGCAACAACTTTGCCTGGTGTAGTCAAAACAATTATTGTTGCTGATACGGTGATGAGCCTGGATAACGTTGTAGGTATAGCTGGAGCGGCTAAGGATAACCTCGTATTGGTGGTATTTGGTCTACTGTTTAGTGTACCTATTATTGTGTGGGGCAGTAAATTAGTGATGAAATGGATTGAACGCTTTCCCGTTATCATTGTGGCGGGTGCCGGTTTACTCGGCTGGATCGCGGGTGGGTTGTTGGTAACTGATGTGGTTAGCCAAAAATGGGTAGATACACAAGCAGCTTATTTACACTGGCTTGCGCCAGTAGGATGTGCGTTATTGGTGATTGGTGTTGGCAAATGGTTAGCTGCACGAATGTATAAAAAAGTAAGGGTTTCAGTTGATTTGTTGGAAAAAAATTGAATTTAGATAGTTGAAATGGTATGAATTTTCAGTATCTATTAATGATCAACCTATTGTTTGTATTGAGCTATATGTAAAAAAGGGGGGGGCTTATGCTAAAGATGTTGTTGCCAGTTGATGGCTCTGAGGCTTCTGGGCGAGCGATTGAGGAATTTGTAAAGCGATTAGATTGGTATCATGAGAAACCGGAAATTCATTTATTAAATGTGCGTATTCCTTTGACCGGTAATGTTTCTATGTTTGTCAGTAAGGAAGAGATCGGAGATTATTATCGCGAAGAAGGATTAAAGGGAATGCAGCAAGCGCGTAATTATTTGGAAGAAAAAGGAATCGCTTACCGGCATCATATTGTAGTAGGGGAAATTGCACCCATGATCTTGCAGTTTGCTGAAGAAACCAAATGCGACCAGATTGTTATCGGTCCACGCGGATTAGGAGCTGTCAAGGGTTTGTTGCTCGGATCTGTAGCTAGTAAACTAATTCAACTCTCGACTATCCCTATATTATTACTTAAATAGTAACGAGAACTAGCCGTAATCCTCCATTTATTGCAGCAAATAATCTGCTGCAATTTTCCATTAAACTCGGAATGGAGGACTGGTTGTTTTGAGATTAAAAATATTGGGTTGTGGTGGTGGTATAGGGTCAGATTCTCATACTACCGCAATGTTACTAGATGAGGATATTCTGATTGATGCAGGAACAGGAGTTGGTAGGCTTGCTCTTGATAATCTGTTGAAAATTAATCATGTATTTGTTACTCATGCCCATCTAGATCATATTGCCTTTATTCCTTTTCTAGTAGATACAACTGGTAGTTTGCGTGATGACCCGCTGGTGGTGCATGCTCTACCAGCTACACTACAAAGTTTACAATCACATATTTTTAACTGGCATATCTGGCCAGATTTTTCTTGTATTCCTGATTCAACTCATCCTTATATGCGCTATGAACCCATTACTGTTGGGAAGACAGTAGTGCTAGGTTTACGCAAAATTACTCCCTTACCAGCCTTTCATACTGTTCCTGCGGTGGGCTTTCAGCTTGATTCTGGGCAATCCAGCTTAGTATTTACAGGCGATACTACTGCCGATGATGCGTTATGGGAAGCTATCAATCGGATTCCAAACTTGCGTTATTTACTTATCGAATCTGCTTTCAGTGATATTGATCAGGATATTGCCATACGTTCTGGGCATTTTCATTCCACTATGCTAGCTAATGAGCTGAATAAATTACAGCATGATGCCGAAATATATATTACCCATCTGCGGCAAGGGAGAGCGGAAGTAACGATGCGCGAGATTTTGCATGGTGTTACACGTTTCAACCCGCGTAGATTGATGAGTGATCAGATATTTGAATTTTAGGATGCGTAACGATGGATATCTCTCAAGCTTTACGGACTGATTCAAGCCCTGTTTCAACAATCGATACTTCTCTTAATTTTACTGAGCATCTACGTTCTGTAATTGACCGGATTCATGCAGCAGAAAATATTGATGAAATCATACTTGAGGTAAGCCGAGATATTTGTGAGGTATTCGATGCGGATCGCCTCACAATTTATACCGTGAGTGATGATAGAGCCAGTCTTGTTTCACGAATAAAAATTGGCCTGGATTCTTATCAGGATCTGAAATTGCCGATTAATGAGCAAAGTATTGCTGGTTTTGTTGCACTCCATCGGAAAATTGTTAATTTTAAAGATGTCTATGACCGGAATGAACTTCGGGGACAAGGAGAATATCTGCGTTTCTTACAGGAAGTAGATAAACGAACCGGCTATCGTACTAAACAAATGCTTGTGGCTCCGGTTTCTAGTACAAGTGATAACGATTTGTTAGGTGTGGTGCAGCTCATTAACAATAAATCTGGTGAACCTTTTTCGCAGCAAACGGTTGATGGGCTCACTGAAATTTGTCAGGTACTGGTGACAGCTTTCAGACAGCACAAGATGCAGCAGTTATTAGGCAAGACTCGTTATGATCAGTTGATTGTTAATTCTGTGATCCGCACCAGTGAGTTTGAGTTGGCGACCAGACGAGCACGTGAAACTGGTCGTGATCTGGAAGAAGTGTTGATTGATGAATTTGACGTGGGTGTCGCGCAGATAGGGGAAGCGCTAGCTAGTTTTTTTGGTGTGAGATATGAAAGTTACAGAGCAGATCGAATCAAGCCAATGGATCTGCTGAAAAATCTCAAACGTGAATTTGTTGAAAGCAACAGTTGGTTGCCAATAGACGATGGGCATGAAGGGCTGGTGGTACTAACACTGGATCCTGAGCGTATTAAAGCGTTGCGCATAGTTAACCAAATTTTTCCGAAACGTAAAGTTGTTTACACAGTTTGCACCCAGCGTGAATTTAAGGCCACGCTAGATCTGTTTTATGGTGGTTCAGAGGCTGAAAATCTAGGAGGCAGCATTGATGACATGCTTTCTAGCTTGGAAGAAGATCAAGAAGAGAGCAGGGAATCTGAGGTAGATGAAGCTTCGGCTGCCGCAGACAATGAGCTGGTCAAGCTAGTAAATCGTATCATCATGGACGCCTATAAAACGGGGGTATCGGATATTCATATTGAACCTCTACCTGGCAAGGGGAAAACCAGTATCCGTTTTCGCAAAGATGGTTCACTGATGCCTTATATTGAAATTCCCGCTAGCTATCGTAATCCACTGATAACACGTATCAAGATTATGTGTGATCTGGATATTTCTGAAAAACGTAAGCCACAGGATGGCAAGATTAAATTTCGGAAATTTGCGCCGCTCGATATTGAGCTTCGTGTGGCAACTATTCCTTCAGCTGGTGGAGTGGAAGATGTAGTTATGCGGATTTTGGCCGCAGGTGAGCCGATCCCGCTGGAAAAAATGGGATTTACCTCAACTAATCTGGAACGTCTGAAATCAATTATCAGTAAACCCTATGGATTGTTTTTTGTTTGCGGGCCAACTGGTTCCGGTAAAACGACAACATTACATTCTATTCTCAAGTACCTGAATAGACCGGAAACCAAGATCTGGACAGCGGAAGATCCAGTTGAAATTACGCAAAAGGGGTTACGTCAGGTACAAATCAATACTAAAGCCGGACTAACTTTTGCCACAGTCATGAAATCTTTTCTACGAGCTGATCCAGATATCATTATGGTAGGTGAAATGCGCGATAAGGAAACAACTGGTATTGGTATTGAAGCCTCGCTTACCGGGCATCTGGTATTTGCTACGTTACATACTAATAGTGCACCAGAATCCATCATTCGTTTACTCGATATGGGGATGGATCCATTTAATTTTGCTGATGCGTTATTAGGGGTGCTGGCTCAGCGTCTAGCCAAGCGGTTATGTAGTAAATGCAAGGAATCTCACGTGGCAAGTCAAACAGAAATTCACACATTATTAACAGAATATTGTGAAGAGCTGAAAAATCTTGAATATTTCAAGATTGATCCAAATACAGCTTACCACGAAATTGAAACCCGCTGGATTCAGCAATATGGTGATGAAAATGGAAATATTGTTCTGTATCAGTCTGTTGGTTGCGAACATTGTTCAGGAACCGGTTATGCTGGTAGAGTGGGTTTGCACGAATTATTGACGGCAACTGATGCGCTCAAAAAAAATATACAGGAACATGCGCGAGTTGCTGAAATGCTTACTACCGCATTAGGTGATGGTATGCGTACCCTGAAACAGGATGGAATTGAGAAAGTGTTACAGGGAATTACCGATATTCATCAGGTGCGCGCTGTATGTATTAAATAATAATCTTACAGAGATAGATTAGTAGGAGAGAGGTGACGTTGCACGGTACCTGCTATTTTTAGCTTGCCTTCTTTTAGATGTGTTATCTCGAATATTTTGCTGAGCTACTTTTCGCTTGTTTGTTTAAGTACGGCAAAAGCTCGTTTTATTAGCATCTATTGTAATAAATCAATCGGTTATGATAATAAGTTGAGTGAATCGGCAGCTTTTTAAGATACGTACTGTAGCTATCAGGCAAAAATTATATAGCTGAACATTGGTGTAATTTTCCCTTATTTCTTTCTTTTGTCTTAAGCAGATTCTGTTAGCCTTTTTGCTGTTGATGAATGCTTTGGGGTAAAGGTTTTCTTCATCCGGGCAAGTATCTCTTTTAGGTAATTTACCGGGTTTTTCCGAGTAATTGCGATATCACAGTGGATTTCAGGAGGATGATCATGCGAATTTCAGACGAGAAGAAGGTGTTGCAGCTGGTCAAATCTTCGGTTATTAGCAAAAAAAGAACCAAAGTTGATGGAAAAAATCAGAAACCCGTGGTTGGAGCAGGTGAGTATAGTCAACAGATTGAGCAATACGCACGACGAATCCGGGAAACGAGTGATGTAGATGAAATCATCAATATTCTGGATACGGTGTTGGGCGAGACCAAGCATCTGCGCTACAGCAATGAAATATATAGTGCGCAGGAGCAAGTGCGGCTTGCTGAAAACCAAATTGAATCTCTTAAGCAGGAACTTGAGCAACTGCGGGAAATGATTCATTGTGATCCCATGACTGGAGCACTCAATCGGCGTGGCTTGGATGCGGTTTATTTGCGGGAAGCGGCACGTGCTGATCGAAATGAAAATGCATTGTGTGCAGTTATGCTGGATCTGGATGATTTCAAGCGAGTCAATGATATTTACGGTCACCAGTTTGGTGACGAAGTTTTAACGCATTTTGTGAAGTTGACAAGAAAATCACTACGTCCTAGTGACGTGATTGCTCGTTACGGTGGTGAAGAGTTTGTCATATTGTTGCCGGATACTACACTTGAATCAGCAGTTTGGGTGATGCAGCGGCTGCAGAACAGTTTTGCTAAAAAAGCACTTCCAGATGATGATGGCAATCCTGTACCACTTGCTTTTAGTGGTGGTATTGCTTTTCGTCAGCTTCATGAAAGCCAAAAATCCTTACTTAAACGTGCAGATGAAGCGCTTTATCAAGCCAAAAAATCAGGCAAAAGTCGTATCGTAATTGCTTCCTGATGGAAAATGTTTTTTTGGGCAAACAGCCTATTCTGGATCGTCATCAGCAGCTAGTAGCCTATGAGCTTTTATTCCGGACATCAATAAATAATAATCAGGCAGAAGTTTGGAATGATTCTCATGCTTCTGCCAATGTGCTGGTAAACGCGTATGGTTATCTGGATATACAGCAAATCTTGGGTAATTTGCGTGGATTCATTAATGGGCACCTCTAAAAATACCTAAAAAAAGCAAATCAATTCAACCAGGAGGACAATTTCACTTGATTTTCGAAATTTTTCTATCCAGGAATCAGATTTTTTCTAAATTTAAGGTGATTCAGGTTGCTAT
>WBZO01002755.1_pt1 | contig 22058 bp, 16 predicted proteins | sample 5204261 | NCBI WGS metagenome assembly WBZO01 (sample SAMN12412400, study PRJNA552823) | activated sludge metagenome | isolation source: activated sludge from anammox sidestream of wastewater treatment plant... | place: USA: North Carolina | collected 2017-09 | reverse complement strand
TACAGCTCGTTCGGCACAGTCGGTATGTTCCCCGCTTGCAATCCCCCTGCTATCACGAGCCCTAACATCAGCGCCCCTCTCTTCAGCCAGCTCTTGGCATTCATCTCTCTCTCCTTTGGTTTTCCATTAATTTCTTCATTTGCTCTTAAATATCTTCTTTTGGATATCTTGATTATATGGTTAGCGTAATCAATGAATCATTGAAGATTATATTTCAACCAATTAATTCATCAACTTAATCGCTGAAGACAATCGGCTTTTGTAACGTGATGCTTTATTTTTATGAATAATACCTTTACCGGCTATTGAATCGATCGTTCCCACTGAATCAATAAACACACTTTTAGCCGCTTCTTTATCGCCACCCGCAATTGCTTTTCTTACCGACTTAATGGCGGTACGCAGTTGCGATCGCAAATGAACATTATGCGCTCTTCTTTTGATAGCTTGTCTAGCACGTTTTCTCGCTTGTGCACTATTAGCCATTAATAACCCCCAAACCCTTATCTTTGGAAAAGCACGAATGTTACTTTCTTTTCTTTTCTAGCGCAACTTGTAAGTAAGCGGTGTATCGCTGCTTTTTACATTACATCGCGTTTGATCAGTGCCAATAACCGCCGCGTTTCTTTTTCATCCAGCTCCAACCATTGCCCGCGTTTAAGACGCGACGGTAAATTGATTGGTCCAAAGCGCACGCGCATCAAGCGGCTGACGGTGATGCCAATCGCTTCAAACATGCGTCGCACTTCACGGTTTTTGCCTTCCTTTAAAATGACACGATACCAGTGATTAGCGCCCTCGCCTCCCTCATCGGCCAAATAAGTGAAAGCCGCTTGCCCATCGTCGAGCGTTACGCCGGTGGTTAATTGTTTCATTTGTTCTTCGGTCAATTCACCGAGTATCCGTACCGCGTATTCGCGTTCCATCTCAAACCGGGGGTGCATCAAGCGGTTAGCCAGCACGCCATCGCTGGTGAAAATCAGCAAACCGCTGGTGTTGAAATCGAGGCGTCCGACTGCAATCCACTTCGATGACCGCAAATGCGGTAATTTATCGAACACCGACGGGCGGCCTTGCGGATCGTCCCGGCTGACAATTTCTCCTTCAGGTTTGTGGTACAACAGAACTTTGGGTAATTCTTCATTGAAATGAACACGGATGGTTCGCCTGCCGATACGAATCACATCGTCCGGTCCGGCACGGTCACCGAGTTGCGCAACCTGGCCATTCAAAGTAACTTGCCCGGCGGCAATCAACTCTTCCATCTCCCGTCGAGACCCCAATCCTTTTTGCGCCAACACTTTTTGCAGCTTAAAACTTGTCACTGGCTGCTTGGCGAGTGATTTGGGTGTTTCCGGAGGTTGTTTATCTGGCGCCGTTGCGATCGCCTTAGCGGGAACACGCGAGGCTGCCGGTGTTTTTTTCCTCGGGGGGCGGAATGGTTTGTTGACTTTCATGGATGGCTAATTCGCGATGAATGCTGTTGAAGCAATCAAAAATGCCTAATTCTAAACTATTACGCAGGCTAACTGTTGCTGCCATCGCCATGAATCGTACAAGCGCCGATTGATTAAAATGTCAGATTGCCAGCTGCCAGGCCGGTACCATCATTATGTGTAACAATCCCCATGACCTGCAGGTCCGCAGCATCAACGGTATCATCCCCGCCGGTAGCCGCGGTATACAACACCACCGCCGATTGTGTTGTGGAGAAATTGAGAATGAACAGATGTCCCCCTCCGGTTGCAATACCGCTGAAATCGATTTCCTCATTTAGCTCCGCGATGACATTAGCCAGCCCGGGTGTGGTGAATGCCGATAACGCAATTTCAATTTCGGCATCCGCCAATACCGTCGCTTCCTGATCGGCGCCTCCCACGATGGCTTGGTTGCCGCCATCGGCACCATCCGCCGCTGAATAATCAAGACTATTATCACTATCGTCATCAAGCAGCGCCTTTAATGTAGAAGTCATCTGAATCCAATCGTCGGTAGCATCGTTGGCATTCGCATCGAATTGGATAACCGAATCGGCGCCGCTGCTTGCACCGGAGGCCGCGCCATCCGCTGCCGCGCTGTAAATAATTGTCTGCCGGGTATTATCATTGGCGCTGCTGCCCAGCGTTATGCTGTCAGCGCCGCCATTCCCGGTAATACTGTCACTGCCGGCGCCGCTGGTGATCGTATCATTACCGCTCCCGCCCACCAGGGTATCGTTGCCGGTTCCGCCGCTCAGCGTGTCATTACCGGCACCGCCGGTAATGACATCATTCCCGGTACCGCCGCTAACGGTGAACGTACCGTCGGTTTCCGCGCTGCCGTTGAAAGTCAAAACCCCGGAATTCGCTGCATTCGTTAAGGTTAAGGCAGCACTTGCGGAAACCAATGTATCTTTAGTGGTAATGGATACATCGGTATTGGTATTCGATAACGTAATGGCTTCGATATTTTTGACGGCATCAAAATCATTGACAGCAGTGAATGCCATATTACCAGTCAGTGCCACGGTATCCGTGCCAGAACCGCCATCGACGCTGTCAGCGCTGGTTAAACCGGCAACCGCCGCGAACGAAAAAATATCGTTGCCGGAGCCGCTGGTAACCGTATCATTACCCAAACCCGGCGTAATATTGTTACTGCCCGCACCACCGTCGAGCGTATCGTTACCCGATCCGCCCTTGATGGTATCTCCAGCACCCCCACCGGTAATGATGAATGTGCCGTTGGTTTCTGCACTGCCGTCAAACGTCAGCACTCCGCTGGTCAAGGTAGTCGCTTGCAACGTTAGCGTAGCTCCTGCCGCAACCAGTGCATCTTTCGTGGTAATCGCCACTGCCGTCGTGGTGTTTGCCACGGTGATCACTTCGATATTGCTGACATTGTCGAAATTGGTCGCCGCCACAGCCGTGGTTCCGGTAAGCGCAACCGTATCGATGCCGCTGCCGCCATCCACGGTATCCGCGGTGGTTAAACCGGTGCCGGCAGCAAGCGTAATGGTATCGTCACCGCCGCCACCCGAGATGGAATCCGTGCCGGTACCGCAAGTAATGCTGTCAGCATCACTACCGCCTGTAATCGTGTCATTGGATGCGCCGCTGCTGGTGATGCTAAAAGCGCCGTCGGTTTCCGCCGCACCGTTAAAGGTTAATCCACCGGTGGTAGAGGTAGAAAGCGTCAACGTTGCCCCGGCAGCCACCAGGGTATCTTTGGTCGTTATTGAAACGGCGGTATTGGTATTCGCCAGCGTGATGGTTTCGATGTTGCTGACATTGTCAAAATCATTGCTGGCGGTAAATGCCGTGTTGCCGGTCAACGCCACCGTGTCACTGCCCGCCCCGCCGTCGATGACATCCGCTTGCGTCAATCCGCTGACCGCCGCCAGCGTGAACGTATCGTTACCCAATTCCCCGGAAAGCGTATCGCTGCCGGTACCGGCGGTAATGCTATCACCACCGCTGCCGCCGGTAAGGGTGTCATTACCGGAACCGCCGGTAATCGTATCATTGCCGGAGCCGCCAGTTATTTTAAAATGCCCGTCGGTTTCGGCGGCACCGTTAAAGGTCAAGACACCTGCATTGGCCGTATTCGATAACGTCAATGTGGCGCCGGAAGCAACCAGCGCGTTGACGGTGGTAATAGCCACCGAAGTATTCACCATATCCGGCAGCGTAATCGCTTCGATATTGCTGACATTGTTGAAATGCGTAGCCGTCACCGCGGTGGTGCCGGTCAGCGTCACCGTGTCGGTTCCCGTGCCGCCGCTGACCGTATCCGTGGTTAGACCGGTTCCGGCAACAAATGTGAAGGTATCATCACCGGCGCCGCCGGTAATGTTATCGACGCCGGAACCGCCGGTGATCTTGAACTGACCGTTGGTTTCGGCGCTGCCGTTGAAAGTCAGAATGCCGGAATTAGCCGCATTCGACAGGGTTAAAGTCGCACCAGCCGCGACCAGCGTGTCCTGCGTGGTAATCGCCACGGCCGTATTGGTATTGGCAACCGTGATGACCTCGATATTCTTGACGTTGTTGAAGTTGGTCGCGGCCACTGCGGTATTGCTGGTCAGCGCCACCGTATCCGTGCCGGTACCGCCATCGACAGTATCCGCGCTGGTGAGCCCGGTTCCGGCGGCAAACGTAAAGGTATCATCACCGACGCCGGTAGAAATGCTGCTGGTGCCGGTACCGGCGGTAATGTTAAATTTTCCGGTGGTGCCGCCGATCGCGCCGGTCAAGGTCGAACCGGTAAACCCCGTCACTGTCACGGTATCGCCGTCGGCGACGCCGGTAATCGCCAGATTCGCCGCCGCCGCTGTGATCGCAATGCCGTCGTCGACAGTGTTATCAGCTACCGCAACACCGATCGTGCCGCTGGTGGGATTCGATACCGTCAGATTGCCGCTCAAACCGGTAATATTCACGGTACCCGCAGCCGCACCGCCGGAAGTAACAGTCAGGCTGGTATTGTTAGCCAAAGCAGCCGCATCGATGCTGACCGTATCGGATGCCGCGCCGGCAGCAACATTGATCGAAGCCGCCGCCGAACCGGTGGTGATGCTGATGCCGTTATCCGCGGCGTTTGCGGTGGTCACGGTTAATGCGCCGGTCAATTTGGTTGCGACCAGATCACCCACCAGGCTGCTGACTGTCAACGCCGAAGCGCTGGTATCAGCGATGGTTAATGCCGTATTCTGCGCCAGCGATGCCGCATTGACAGTCACCGTGTCGCTGGCTTGATTGGCAATCAGATTCACCGCAGCCGACCCGGTGGTTACGGATCGCGCATTGGTACTGTCGTCGCCCAGCTCGTAGGTTTCAATACCGGATAGCGCCGTTACCGCGCCGTCGCCGGTGACGATGATTTTTTCTCCACTCGCACCGCTGCCCGGCGCCGTGACAGCACCGGTGAACGCCTGATTCTGACTGGCTTTCATCGTCACTGTAGCACCGGATGCCAACGTCAGTGCTTCGATGCTGGTGATCGTCGCGCCACTGATATCAGCACCGTTACTTACGCTCAACACATCATCAACCGTTGAATCGCCGGTCAGCGTGCCGGTAATCGCTAACGCGCCGGCGTTGAAGGTCACGGCATCGGTCGAAGCATCGGCGGTAACGCTGCTGCCCGCTTGGCTAACGGTGATTGTTCGCGCATTGGTGGAGTCATCGCCGATGCTGTATTGCTCCACGCCGGATAAAGTGGTTACCGCGCCGTCGCCGGTAATGATGATTTTTTCACTGTTGGCGCCGCTGCCAGCAGCCGTGATGGTGCCGGTGAACATCTGGTTTTGCGACGCCGACAGGGTGACGTCATGCGTGCCGGTCACGCCGGTTGCATCGAAACTCAAATTGGAAAAATTCACGACTAACGCCGCGGCAATACTCGAACCGTCCTGAACGCTCAAGGTATTGCTGCCGCCACCGCCGTCCAATAGCACTGCCGTCATTACCAGCGGTGTCCACGCCGCCGACGTTGAAATCGATAAGGTATCGTCCGCCGCAGTCCCGCTGAACGCCGTTGCATCGGTTGCCAAGTACCCCGAGGAACCGGTGGATGGCGCAGAGGGCGCCGAACCGCCGCTCGAAGGGATCGACGAGGGCGGCAGCGGATCAGCCTTGCCGTCGCCGGTGACATCGCCGACCAGCGCACCTGCCGCCCCAATCGCGCTGGTCAGCGCCGTGCCTTCGGCCAAGGCTGTCGCACTGCGAATACTCTCTTGCGCCGCGCCCGTTTGTAACAAATTTTCGATATTTTCGGACACGATCTGTATCGCTGCAATGCTCGCCAGACTGTGCGCTATCGTGTCACTGTCGGCCACCTCGTTATCGACTGCACGGTTCAGGTACGCAATCGCGACCGCGACCTCATCCAGCATCGCGCCGACTTTAAACAGCATCGCATTGTCAGCGCCTGCCAGCACCGTGGTATCTTGAATCACTTGCGCAATGAAACCGCTGGCGGTTAAATCGACCGGCTTGGCGGCGCTGGCGATGTTCGCGGCCAATGCCTCATAGGCCAAATCGATTAGCGCCGCTTCGTCCGCCGGCACGCCGGTGCCGCTTAGAAAAGCGGCTGTTTGACTGACTGCAATTTGGATCTTGGCAATCATTGCCTGAATCGCCACCGCTTCCGCGGTTTCAGCGGCTGGGGTATCGGTGCGGTTGGCTTCGTAGATGGGGTCGTAATGCAGGAATGGAAAAGCGGACGGCAATCCCAGCGCTGCCGAAAGTTTGGCCGCCGCATCCCCGGCAACCTTGGCATCAGCCTGTTCCAGCTTGACGAGCAGCGTCGTCAGCGGATTGATGACGGTAGCGCCGGGCGGCGCAAACATGCGCCCTTCAAACGCTTTCCCGGTCGCAATATCGATCCCGCCCGACACGATCAATTGACCAAACGCGTTGACTCCCGGCAACGTGAAGTCACCCAACGCATCGGTTGTGACCGAGAGCTCCCCGGCACTTTTGCTGCCATTGCCGTCCAAATCCGCAAATACCACGGCATCCTTGATATAGCCATCGACGGCTTTTCCGGCAATGCCCGACTCAACAAGCGCTTTAGCCGAACCAACCGTTGACGGGTCGTCAGTCACCTGCGCGAGAATCGCTTGCAAAACCGCCAGGCTGGCCGCCGTTCCCTTGAGATCGACGGAGTAATGAGCCGCTACTTCGATTTTGTTATTCAATTGCCGGGCAGCCGCTCCCCATACAGCATTGTCCGGATCAACCGCCGCCAGCGCCGCAGCCGCCCAATGCATCACGCCGCCGCGCGATTCACCGGCATTCAACAGCTTCTCGATTTCCGCAATTGCCCAGGATTTAGGCTCCCTGGCCACCAGCGAACCGGTCATATTTTCGACAAATTGCCGGGCGAATGTGTTGTTGGATAACGTATCGGAATAAAATGAGTTTTGAAAAACTCCGGTTTGCGCAAGCGCAGCGGCAAGCGCTTTTACAGTCCCGGCGTTATTAGCGAATGCTTCGAATTCCCTTAAATACCGCGCGCCGGGCGCCGCATCGAACATTGCCACCACCGTCCGGATGATTTCAAGTTGTCTGTCATTCATGAGTAATTCTGCTCTTAACCTAGAAGATGCTTAAAAAGACGCCAATCTTCCGATTCTACCCAACAGCCAGGTAAACGAATGACCCGAATAGGGTAAAAAAATTACTCTATATTAATTCTTTGATTTAAATAAAAAAGAAACAATTCAACTCTAGCGGTAAACTAATACCGAATTTAACCTCTGCATCGCATTCGTCACTTAATTCAATTCCTTCAGTCCGTTCCCAACTCGATATCAAGCGCTATGTTGAATGGCTCCAGGAATTCTAGTGAGCTATTTACTGACCATTACAATCATCTTCAGGATTGACTTCTTAAATGTTATTAGTGAAAAATTTGATGCAGATTTGGTACGATGATATTGATCAACTTCCAGTCGATGCCTTCGCGCTTTAAGACGAAACGTGCATTTTCAGAATTTTCAACTGGTACCCAGATCGATGCCATATCGTGTGAATCAAAACTGATCGTAGCATCCTTGAAAAGCTTATGTTTCTTGTCGAACACACTACCTTCAAAACCTTTATTACTCAAAGCAGCCATAATCCCACTCGGTGTAACCATTGCATCGATGGCCTTGTCTGTTATGGTGGTGACGATACCAGCAGCCAGTGCTGAAAACGGACTGTTTGCATCTCCCATAGAAGACTGAAAAGCAGAAGCATTTATTTGATCTTTCAGGTTCTGCTTGAGCACTTGGAAGTCAATGTGTGTTTGCAGCTTAACCGAATCGTTATTTTCCAGCGCCACCTTAGTGCCGGAAAGTGCGAGGTACGGCCCAGCGGCAATGTAACCAATTGCCAGGATAATCAACGCCATGGTTGCGATTGTCAGTTTATTCATGGTCGATCCCTTTCTAATAGCAGAGCGGTTACAGATTCTGCCGATGAAAGCAGTACCAGCACAGTATTTTCCCGATTAAAATCAGTTCATTTCATAGAAAAGCTATCACAGCTGACAAATGTTTCTAAATCATTTTTTCCAGAACCATTAGGATCACTGATGAAATATTTGTCGATACCATAGCTTCCATATACTTGCCTGACTCTGTGGATGTCTTTCTGTGTTATGCCTAGATCAAAAATTTTATAAATCGAGCTGATGAACGCGAGAAAGCTCAGATAATAAAGAAACAAATGGTCCACCGGATGGTTTGAATCAATACGTTCTTTTGGTTCTTCATCATAATACCTTTCTGTCTTTTTTCGTTGCTCATTTCCTGCCATTTGCATGACTTACTGTGGCATCGTGTACTTATTCCAGTCATAACTTTGTTTATTTTCATCCATCATTCATAACCTAGTTATTGATTGAAACAAAGCAAATCTCCTTTTGAACCATAGCAGTGCCCTTCTCGTACAACAAGCTTACCAAGCCCATCGCCATTCTGTGGGTATTATTATCATCAACCTTAGAAAGGCAATTTAAATCCCGGCGGCAGCCCCATGCCGCTGGTCAATGCCGACATTTTTTCCTGCGTGGTGGCTTCGACCTTGCGCACGGCGTCGTTGAAAGCCGCAGCGACCAGGTCTTCGAGCATTTCCTTGTCGTCGCCGATCAGGCTATTGTCGATGTCGACGCGTTTGACGTCATGGCGGCAGGTCATGGTGACTTTCACCATGCCCGCGCCGGATTGGCCTTCGACTTCGATGCTGGCAAGATTTTCCTGCATTTTGCGCATGTTTTCCTGCATCATCTGAGCCTGCTTCATCATGTTACCCAGATTTCCTCTCATTGCTGATTTCTCCTTTATTGTTCGATTGGTTTTATGGTGGAAACGATTAATTTCGCGTCGAATTGTTCGATCAATTCTTGCACCACCGGATCTTGCTCGATCGCGGCGATGGCATCGGCTTGTTTTTGCTGTTCTTCGCGTTGCTGCAACGCGGCGGGGGTTAGCCCGGACAACGCGCCGACGGTGAAACTCAGTCTAACAGGTTTGCCAAAATAAGTATCCAATGCCGCCTGGATTTTATCCTGATACTTCTTATCCAACAGGTGCTTATGCACTTCCGGCACATACAGTTCAACACTGTCCGCCGACAACACCTTGGCTTCGCTATGCTGCGCCAGCATTTTCGCCATGCCGGTCAGTTTCAGTTGCTGGCTCAGTTGCGGCCAGCCGAGATTGGATGCATCGGCATTTCGGGTATTCTCAACCGGCGCCGCCGCTACCGGCGCGGGTTTAACCGGCGATGGGGGCTTTTGCGGCTGCGCGATTGTTGCTGCCGGTTGCTTAGCGGGTTGCGCTGGCCGGTCAGTTGTCATGTCATCTGGCATGAACGTCAGCATGCGCAGCAGCGTCATGGTGAAACCGGCGTATTCGTCGGGCGCCAGGCTCAAATCGCTGCGGCCGTGCAACGCGATTTGGTAAAACAATTGAATGTCGTCCGGCGGCAGTAGCCGCGCCAGTTCGAAAATGCGCGCATAATCCGGCGTATCCTCGCCGATCGCTTGCGGCACGGTCTGCGCCAGCGCGATGCGATGCAACAACGCGGCCAGATCCTGCAATGCCAGATCGAACGACAGGCATTGCGCTTCCATTTCATCCGCCAGCGTCAATAGTTGCACGCCATTCTTTTGCGCCAACGCTTCCAGCAGGTCGAACAAGTAACCCTGATCGATGATGCCGAGCATGTCGCGCACGCCGGTTTCGGCAATTGCTCCTTCGCCGAAAGCAATCGCCTGATCCAGCAAACTGAGGGCATCGCGCATGCTGCCTTGCGCGGCGCGGGCGATTAATTGCAACGAAACGTCATCCGCCGGAACGTTTTCCTGCTGCAGGATGTTTTTGAGATGCCCGGCTATTTGCGCTTGCGGAATTTGCTTCAGGTTGAATTGCAAGCAGCGGGACAGCACCGTTACCGGAATTTTCTGCGGATCGGTCGTGGCCAGCACAAATTTGACATGCGCCGGGGGTTCTTCCAGGGTTTTCAGCATGGCATTGAACGCCGACTTCGACAGCATGTGCACTTCGTCGATGATGTAGATCTTGTAACGCCCGCCGGTCGGCGCGTACAAAGCATTTTCCAGCAATTCGCGCATGTTATCGACTTGCGTATTGGAGGCCGCGTCCAATTCGATCAAGTCGATGAAACTGCCGCTGTCGATTTGAAGGCAAGCCGGACAGACGCCGCACGGTGACGCGGTGACGCCGGTTTCACAATTGAGCGACTTGGCTAGAATGCGGGCGATGGTGGTTTTGCCGACGCCGCGAGTGCCGGTGAACAAATACGCGTGATGCAAGCGGTTTTGCTCCAGCGCGTTGGTCAAGGCTCTGACAACATGTTCCTGCCCTGTCAATTCGGAAAACTTTTTGGGGCGCCACTTGCGCGCAAGGACTTGTGTTTGCGACACGTTACCGTATGGAGAAAGCGAAAACAGTCTTCAATATCAGAAAAATACCGGAAAGGCCGATCCCGGCTGGTGTTGGGCGGCGAGCCAGATCCCCGGCACTCGCGATAAATAGCTGTGGCTGCTTCCTTCCGGACCTGACCAGGTTCACTACCTCACGATGCGGGGTGGCCCGCCATAAAACTAAAAAGTTGCGGAAGTATACCAGTAGATGAGGGATTACTCCATTCTCAGTCGATGCGGCATTTACTGCGCATCAAAAAATAATTCAAATCCAAATCCGCTGGAACCGTTAAGCTAATTTTATCCGGATTTACAGCTATGTTTCATCACCACGATTTACTCACCGATCTTGATAAGGCGTTGCCGGTCAAAGATAAAATCATCAGTGCGCATCGTTCCATCCAGCAGCGGTTTGCGTTTATTTCCCGTATCGCGATTGCGTTGTACGATCCGGAAACACGCATTCTCAAAACCTATCTCGACAGCAGCGGCAACGATAAACCGTTGGCGAATTATCAAGCGGCGCTCGATGACGCACCCTCGCTGAAAGAAATTCTGGCCCGGGGACTGCCGCGCGTTGTCAATAATTTGGTCACTTTTGAGAATGGCGCGCATGTGCATACTCAGCGAATCGGTCGCTCCGGCTATGCCGCCAGCTATACGATGCCGATTTTTCATGCCGGGGAATTCGTCGGTTTCTTATTCTTTAATTCACATGAAAGCGATGTATTCACCGAGAATGTCTTGAGCATCCTCGATATTTACGGGCATTTAATTGCGCTCATGATCATCAATGAACTGACCACGCTTAAAGTCATGGGCGCCGCGTTAAAAACCACCAGCGGCATTACCCATGTCCGCGATCCGGAAACCGGCAGCCACCTGGACCGGATGTCGCGTTACAGCCGCCTGATAGCCGCCGAGCTTGCCGGGCAATATGATCTGGACGATGCCTACATCGAGCATATTTTCATGTTCTCCCCGTTGCACGATATCGGGAAAATTTCGATACCCGACAGCATTTTGCTGAAACCGGGCCAGCTCGATGCCAATGAACGATCGATCATGAATACGCATGCGCAAAAAGGCAGGCGGATGATTGACGATATCGTGATGAACTTCGGTTTCGAAAGTATCGATCACATCGACATATTGAGAAATATCGCGGAATTTCACCATGAAGCGATGAATGGCAGCGGCTATCCTACCGGGAAAAAAGGGCGGGAAATTCCATTGGAAGCGCGGATCGTCGCAGTCGCCGATGTTTTCGACGCGCTCACTTCGCAACGCCCTTACAAGGAAGCCTGGAGTAATCAACGAGCATTCGACATGCTGAAGCAAATGGCCGGGACAAAACTTGATTCGGATTGCGTTAATGCATTGATTAAAAATGAAGAATCAATCATATTGATTCAACAGCAATTTAAAGAAAATATTTACGGCTGATAGCACAATTCCGGGCGCTCCCGCATCGCCATTCTTCCTCTGATGCCGCCCGGCCACTTCTTCACTTCAAAACGCTGTTTCTCTATGGAAATGCTGATTAATTCAACGAATGAGATGAAGCGCGAGGCGCACGGAACGCAGCAACCGAGACATATCAATAAGATAGACGAGGATGCGAGTACCGCGTAACGAAGTGATTCGCTCATGCAGTCAATTAATCAGCATTTCCCTATATAATCGGCAAGCGTCCCGGCTTAATGTCATTCCGGCTTGTTGAATAGCATTCGATAAGACGCGTCGAGCCGGTTCAAGCAATAACCCAGATAAAGGAGATACCGATGACATCCACGTTGCTGGCAGGTCCAATCGTTCGCCGAGTCACTAAAAATCGCGTGTGCGTGTGGCTGGCGACAAGCCATCCGGTTAATCTTAAATTAGAAATTTTGAATGAAGACCGGCAAGTTCTTGCTTCAAGCAATCCCGCAGACTTGAAATTGCAACGCATAACCGCCGGAAAGAATCTGCATATCTACCTTCTGCAAGCACGCCCGGCTGAAAATAGCTTCCCGGTTGATCGTTTACTCAGTTACCGGATCGTCGAATTGAAAAACGATACCGAGCAGAACTGGGATCTTCGCGCATCGGGATTGACTTACGGCGATCAAGAATATCCCACTTTTTTTATCCCCGATCAATTATCACAAGTGCTTTATGGTAGTTGCCGGAAACCGCATCATTACCGTAAACCCCGAGATGCGGAGCACGCGGATGCACTAGGTTTCGCAGATGATTTATTGAACGCGCATCATCGCGATTTGCGCCAACGTCCGGGTATTTTGCTGCTGGGCGGCGATCAGATTTATGCCGACGACGTAGGCATTTCACTATTTGCCATGCTGCGCCAGGAAGCAATCCGGTTAACCGGTCATCCGGAACTGTTGCCTTTGCCCGGCGGCGCCACATTTGATCCAACCAAAATCTCCATCGGAAACCGCAAGTCAATTCTGAAGGAACACAACACCGGCTTTACTTCCGATCTATCCCATAACCATCTCTTGAGTTTCGGCGAATTTGCCGCGATGTATCTCTATGTTTTCGGCAATCATGATGACTGGCAGCCAGTTTTTGACTGGGAGAACCTTAAGTCCTTGGGACTTGAGAATGCAGACAAAGCGCGCGATGTTTTTACGCATGAGCATAAGTCCTTATGCCTGTTTCACGAAAACCTGAAGAAAGTCAGGCGAATAATGGCAAATGTTTCAACTTACATGATCTTTGACGATCATGAAGTCACCGATGATTGGAATATCACGGGCGCTTGGCACGAAAAAGTACGGAATTCTGTATTGGGACGGCGAATCGTCAGCAATGCGCTGGCGGCGTATTGGCTATTCCAGGGATGGGGCAACGATCCGGACAATTTCGACAAGGATTTTATTTATTCCATTTCGAAGCATCTCAGCAACGAACAAATTCGGGCCGATGACGCCGACCGTTTCGATCTTTTCACCTGGAAACATCGCCTCTGGGGTTTTTCCATACCGACCAATCCACCAGTTATCGCCATTGATTGCCGTACCCAGCGGCAACCGGATCATGGTTATCATGACCATCATCCGCCTCGGTTGATGGATCGATACGCGTTAGACTGGTTACGCGTTGAGTGGGTCAAGCTTAAAAGCGATCTCGATCTCGCAACGGATGTTTGTCCTATTATCATGACGGCGATACCGGTCATGGGATTCACTGCGGTTGCAACCGCAAAGCAACTGGCGGTTTGGTTAGCCGGCAAGCTGGAAGGATGGCAGCCGATCTATTTTATTGAGAAACTGTTGAAGCAAGAAGGTGTTATTACCGGATGGGTTGTCGAAAAACTGGACGTTGAAGCCACCAATAAAGATGGTTACGCCGCTTTTCTCAGCACATTAACCGATGCGATGAGCATCCGGCGCTGTGTATTTTTGTCCGGCGATGTGCATCATTCATTCGCGGCTACCGGCTGGTTCAAACTGTCTGGCAAACGTCTGGATTGCTATCAATTCACCAGTTCCGCGCTGTGCAACAAATTACATGACCAGGGCGAAAAGCTGCTGGAAATCGGCAACAAGCAAACCAAGCCTTTCAGCCGGCGCGGTTTTATCAATTGGTCTTACTGGCGCTCCGGAATGGAGTTGCTGATCGCGCAAAACCGGGCATGCCGCGTGACCGCGCAATGTAACCTCGGATTGGTCAGATTCGATCGTGGCGCCCCGGAAAAAAATATACTGCTTACCGGCGAAGACAGTACCGCATGGCCCGCTTATGAGCTGCCGAAATTTCCGCCTTCCGATTAATTAATTTCGGGCAGGCGTCTATTCTGCGCTTAATGTCACCCGAAATCAGCGAAAGAAAAACAATAGCCCGCATGACCTTCAGTGTTTCTCAATGACGAGTAAAGGCAAGCAAACATTATCCACTTGGATCCGGCCAAGCGATGCTTCGGCATGGGTAGCTTGCGCCAGGCGGGTGTGGTTTGATCAACATCAACCAACCGCACACGAACCCGATGATTTCAATCGAATGCTCAGCACCCTGGGTCTCGAACACGAAGCTGCAATTCTCGCAAAACTGGAAAGCCAATACCCGGTGACTACGGCGACTTCCTTTGAACACACCCAAACTTTAATTCAGCAAGGCGTGCCGGTCATTTACCAGGGACAATTGAAAAACGAACAATTAGGCCTGGCCGGTTATCCTGATTTTCTGATCCGGCATGAAAGCGGTCATTATCAACCTGCCGATGCCAAGCTTTCATCCAGCGAAAACAAGAAAGCCATCCAAATTCAACTCGGCATTTACCGGCGGTTATTAGCAAATAAGTTGCCGGCGATGGTTTTTCTGGGGGACGGCCGTACCGCAACGCTTGGCGATGAGGTTGACGCTGTGGTCGATGAATTCATTGCCAGCATGCGGGCAATCCTTGATTTGCCGCAGCCGCCATCGGTTCGATACAGTCATAGCAAGTGCCGCATCTGCCCGTATATTGACAACTGTCTCCCGGAATTTGAATCATCAGAAGACATTTCATTATTGTATGGTATCCATGGCAAGGCAGCCGATCATTTGGCCGAATCAGGGATCAGTACCATTTCTCAGCTCGCGGCCAGCTCAGCCGAATTGCTTCCCGACGCGCCTTATCTCAAGGGTTACAAACGAAAACATCGCGCTATCCTACAGGCCAAATCCCATCTGACCGGAGAAGTGTTTCAGCTTGCTCGAACCGCGCTTCCTGAAGGCGCCTGGATTCATTTCGACATCGAAGATAATCCGTTAACGCCCAACCGTGAACGTCATGTGTATCTTTGGGGGTTTCTACTGCCGGATTACGATACCGGGAGTTTTGATTATGTGTGGACGGATGATGAATCCCGTGATTTTGACGGCTGGCTGGGTTTCCTGAAAAAGATTGAAGCGTATCGGTCCAAATTTCCATCCATGATACTGACGCACTATTCTAATCATGAAAAAGCCACGATCCGCAAATATGCCGAACGCTATGCGATGGAAACGCATGCCACGGTTGCCTGGTTACTCGGCCAGGACAGCCCGTTATTCGATATACAGAATCCGGTGCTGGATTGTTTGGTGTTGCCACTGCAAGGATACGGACTTAAAGATATTTGCAAGCATCCGGCATTGGTTAACTTCCAATGGCAGAATCAGGAGTCAGGATCTCAATGGTCGGTGGTGCAGTTCCACCGCTTCCGCGCAGAAAAAAATGAAACTGAGCGGGAGCGGCTAAAAACAGAAATTTTGAGATATAACCGGGATGACGTGATTGCAACCAGAAAACTGGAAATGTGGCTTAGAAACTTGTTTCGTTGATTGGCGGCGGGAAATCGAACCACAAACTGCCGCCACCCACCGCACTGGCGTTTAAAAAATCAATCGACTTGAGTAGTAGCTTGTCATTGAATTCCAATATCACTACCTAAAAGAAACCATTTCCAAGCTATCATTCGGTAATAATTTTTCCAAATGAGGAAAAGCTTTTTCATGAATTTCTTGCAAGGTATAAATCTCTTGCAGCACATCCAATGGAAACCCCTGTCTGCTATGATCTCTTTCGACCACGAGCAGCTTGTTGATATACGAATAGAATTCCTTATACCCCCAATGCAATTCAATCATCCCAGCCACTCTTTGATATTGGGTATCGAGTAACGATTCTTTATCACCTAAATGAATCTTGAATTCCTTAATTGAATTTTTTAAAGACATTTTGATCTTCCTTTCTATAAATCAACGTAATATACCAATCCTTCAAAGCCAGAAAAGTCTGACGGCTTTATTTGTTTTCCTATTACGGACGGATTGCAATAAAATTCAGCCATTCTCGTATAACCGCAACAATTTCCGGCACAATCTCAAATAACTCTTTATATTAAAAATTGCTATGTCCAATGATACTTTAGCCCTCGCCCAAGCACTGATTGCACGAAAATCTTTGACACCATCCGATGACGGTTGCCAGGATATCTTAATCAATCGGCTCGAAAAGCTTGGTTTTCATATTGAAACAATGCGTTTTGGCCAAGTTGACAATTTATGGGCACGGCGCGGCAACAGTTCACCGGTGTTGTGTTTTGCCGGGCACACGGATGTCGTCCCAACGGGTCCGTTGGAAGAATGGGACAGCGATCCATTCACGCCGGCAATTAGAGACAATCGCCTTTATGGCCGCGGCGCGGCGGATATGAAATCTTCGCTGGCGGCATTTATAACGTCCATTGAAGCATTTTTACAGCAGCATGCGAATCATGATGGATCGATTGCACTATTAATCACCTCGGATGAAGAAGGCGTTGCAATCGATGGTACGGTCAAGGTCGTTGAAACCTTAAAGGCGCGCGAAGAATTGATTGATTATTGTATCGTGGGTGAACCGACTTGCACCGATAAACTGGGCGATACCATTAAAAACGGCCGCCGCGGATCCTTGTCCGGCAATCTGACAGTAATGGGTATTCAAGGTCATATCGCATACCCGCATTTAGCAAAAAATCCCATTCATCTTGTTGCCCCGGCGATTGCAGAATTAGCGCAGACGGAATGGGATCAAGGCAACGAATATTTTCCGCCGACCACCTGGCATATTTCCAACATCCACGCCGGTACCGGCGCTACCAATGTTATCCCCGGCACACTGAATTTGTTATTTAATTTTCGATTCTCGACCGCCAGCACCGTTGAATCATTAAAAACCAAGGTGCATCAAATTCTTGATAAGCATGGCTTAAATTATGAATTGCAATGGGAATTGTCGGGAAAACCTTTTTTGACAGAGAAAGCCGAGCTTGCGAATGCAATGCATGCAGCCATCGCGTCAGTTACCACTCTCGAGCCACAGTTCTCTACATCCGGCGGCACCTCGGACGGACGGTTCATTGCCGACATTTGTAAACAAGTCATCGAATTCGGCCCCTGCAATGCCACGATTCACAAACTGAATGAACATGTTAATGTCGATGATTTGGATAAATTATCAAGAATTTATCAATTAACCATGGAAAATTTGCTAGTGAGCAAGGATCCTAAATCACATACCAGTGAAGCAAACGGTTTCTGGGATAGATTAAGAAAAACTTTCTTTGATTAGGGAAAGTGCACGACCGAAATGCAAGTTAAAGGTGGATATTAATCTCATCCAGCATGGTTCGGAAATTTCGATAATCGATCGCGATCGGATATATCGCTTCACTCCGCATCAATCGTAAGGATGGATACGAATCGACGCCCATGCTTCGCGATAACTGGATTTGCAGCTGTAATTCGTTCTCGACATCCGTGCTGACCAAATCCACTTTGAAAGTGTCGGCATCGAGACCGATCACTTCGGCGCACTCCACTAATATTTCCAGTAATGCGGGATTTTTTGCCTTTTGGTAATAAGCATCTTGAATCGCACGGATCATTTTCAGATCCGCATCCGCGCTTTGTCTTTTTGCCGCAATAACTGCCCGGCAAGCCGGATAGGTTGAGCGGATCGGCCTATTGCGCGACCAGAATTCCCAGTTAAACCGGATGCCGGGTATCGTTTGTTCGATTCTTTGCCATGCTTGTTGAATACTCTGCTGAACTGTGAGCGGCATCGGTGCTGTTGTATCGGAAGCCAAACCGCCCAGCAAATAAACAACCTTAACTTCACCTGATAGATTGTTCTGTAACAACGACCATGCTTCACTAAATGCATAGCACCAACTGCACATCGGATCATGAATATAATATAAACGAGTCATTGCGCTTTTACGTAACAATTTTTACCATTTTGGATACCGGTTCTTTCCGCCATAATCTGCAAGAATAATTAATCCATACAGTTTATACACGCTCGTTAGCGCTTTGCTGTAGGCCCTCTGCGAAGCAACAACTGGTTTTCTATAAGAGAAATGTGTAAAATTATGCGCTTTTTCCATTCAATAATCTTAATGGATTTTTAATTTCGTGGCTTTTTACGTACAAAAATATGGCGGCACTTCGGTCGGAAGTACCGAGAGAATAAAAAATGTAGCTCGTCGGGTTGCGAAGTTCCATTCACAGGGACATCGACTCGTTGTTGTCGTATCGGCAATGAGCGGTGAAACCAACCGGTTAATTGCTTTAGCGCATGAAGTACAGGAAAATCCCAGCCCGCGTGAGCTGGATGTCATGATCTCGACAGGTGAGCAGGTTTCAATTGCACTCTTGGCAATGGCGCTCATGGAACTGAATGTAAAAGCCAAAAGTTACACCGGCTCTCAAGTCAGGATATTAACCGATAGCACATTCACCAAAGCGCGCATTTTGAGCATAGACGAAGACAAAATTCGAGCGGATTTAGATGCCGGATATGTCGTAGTTGTTGCCGGATTCCAGGGCGTCGATGAAAAAGGCAGTATTACTACTTTAGGGCGCGGTGGTTCAGATACGACCGGCGTTGCGCTTGCGGCTGCGCTTAAAGCCGATGAATGCCAGATTTATACCGATGTCGATGGAATTTATACTACCGATCCCCGTGTAGTTGCCGAAGCCAGAAGATTAAACACCATTACTTTCGAAGAGATGCTGGAAATGGCAAGCCTGGGTTCGAAAGTATTACAGCTTAGATCAGTCGAGTTTGCCGGAAAATATAAAGTCAAACTCAGAGTTTTATCCAGTTTTGAAGAAGACGGGCATGGTACGCTGATCACATTTGAGGAAGATGAAAATATGGAGCAAGCGGTTATTTCAGGTATTGCATTCAATCGTGATGAGGCAAAAATTACAGTTTTGGGCGTGCCAGACCATCCTGGCATTGCATATCAGATCCTTGGGCCTGTCGCTGATGCCAATATTGATGTCGACATGATTATTCAGAATGTCGGGCACGATGGCCTGACGGATTTCTCTTTCACCGTTCACCGCAATGAGTTTAAAAACACGATGAATATCCTGAAAGAGCAGATTCAACCGCATATTGGTGCCCGTGACGTGCTCGGAGGTGATAGAATTGCCAAGGTTTCAGTAGTTGGCGTTGGTATGCGCTCGCATGCGGGAATTGCCAGTAAAATGTTCCGCGTATTAGCGGAAGAAGGCATTAACATCCAGATGATTGCAACTTCCGAAATTAAAATATCAGTTATCGTAGACGAAAAATATATGGAATTGGCTGTGCGGGTTCTGCATAAGGCATTCGACCTTGAACAAGCACTATAAACACCAATCAGCGCATTAAGAAACGAAAAGAATCATCAATCGGAGAGATGGCCGAGTGGTCGAAGGCGCTCCCCTGCTAAGGGAGTATAGGCTCAAAAAGCTTATCGAGGGTTCGAATCCCTCTCTCTCCGCCACAGATGCACCAATAGATACCTAGCAACACCAAAGAAACCCGCATGAATGATAAGTTTGGCGGGTTTTTTGTTATCTGTAGCCAATCATGTGAAATGTGAGTAACAAGCAAAATTTGTGAGTAACTTTGTGAGTAACTATAATACACGCAAAAAAGTTACTCACATTTTTGAGCAATCCGACAGGATAAAGGCATTCACATGAAGCTGACCGATTCAATCATCAAAGCAGCAAAGCCCAAAGAGAAAGATTATTCACTAGCAGACGGTCATGGACTGGCTTTATTAGTGAAATCTTCGGGTGCGAAATGGTGGCGGTATCGATACCGTTTTAATGGCACGCCAAAAATGCTTTCAATGGGTGTCTATCCTGATGTGACATTGAAAGAAGCGCGCAATGAACAGGCACGCTTCAAGGAAATACTGAGCAACGGTATAGACCCGTCAGAGAACCGCAAGGAAGAGAAGCAGCAGGCAGCGATAGCCGCGGCTAACAGTTTTGAATCGATTGCCCGTCTTTGGTGGAATCACTGGAAGCATGACAAAACCGAACGCCATGCAGGCTACACGATCCGGCGCATGGAAGCGGATGTTTTCCCTGTCATTGGCCATAAGCCCGTAAATGAAATCACCGCAACCCAGCTTATAGCGATGATACGCAAGGTGGAATCTCGCGGTGCGCTGGATATAGCCAAGCGGGTTTTGACCCTATGCGGGCAAGTTATGCGCTATGCCGTGGCGCATGGCATGGCGGAACGGAATCCGGCAGCTGACATAAAGCCTGCTGATGTGCTGAAACCGGCAATCAAGACCAATCGCGCACGATTGAGTGAAAAAGAATTGCCTGAGTTATTGCGCAAGATCGATGGTTATGACGGGCAGCCCCTCACCCGCCTGGCAATGCAACTGATGGCTTTAACATTCGTTAGAACTGGTGAATTAATTGGCGCCCAATGGGATGAAATCGACCTGATCAAGCGTGAATGGCGCATACCGGCGGAGCGCATGAAGATGAAGACACCGCACATTGTGCCACTGAGTCAACAGGCAATAGCGGTATTGGAAGAAATCCGCAAACTGGCAGCCGATGATATATTGATATTTCCGAGCGAGCGCCGGGATGGTAAATCAATGAGCAATAACACTATTCTTTATGCACTCTACCGAATGGGCTACCACTCCCGCATGACCGGACACGGCTTCAGGGGGATAGCTTCAACGATACTTCACGAACAGGGATTCAATCATGACCATATCGAATTGCAGCTTGCGCATACTCAACGCGATGCAGTATCGGCGGCATATAATCATGCGCTATATTTGGAACCACGAGCAAAGATGATGCAAGACTGGGCAAATTATTTAGATGCAACTAAAGTTAATGCACCAATCACAATACCGTTAACTGCTGCATAAACACAAAAACACCATATGGCAATAACCTTAACTATTGATGCAATTAGAAAACGCGCTGCCAAGTTTGCGAAAAGCTATGAAAACATAAAATCTGAGAAACAACACGATCAGAATTTCATGAGAGATTTTTGTGAAGTATTCGGCATCAACGCTAGGCGCATCGAATGGCAGTATAAAACCAAGACCGTTACATGGGTGGATGGTTTTATTCCCGGTATGCTGCTGTTTGAAATGAAATCGGCCGGTGAGAATCTGGATGAAGCTTACGGGCAAGCTGCTCGATATATTGCCCAGCTAAAAGATAAAGATTTGCCATCAACCGTGATCGTCAGTGACTTTCAGCGAATTCATGTGCATCAACGTGAAATTGGTGAACGCATCGAGATTAATTTGTGCGATTTACCGCAAGAAATCGACAAAATTAAATTCCTGGCAGGCTACGAAGAACGAGCTATACAACAAGAACAGCAAGCCAATGAGGCCGCCGCCGAAAAAATGGCTGGCCTGCATGATGCAATCAAAACTACCGGCTATACCGGCAAAGACCTGGAAACTTATTTGGTACGCTTGCTGTTTTGTTTGTTTGCCGACGATACCGGGTTATTCGGTGAAAAAGGACTGTTCCTTAATTATCTGATCAATCATACCAAACAAGACGGTTCGGATTTACATGGTGAATTAACCGCTTTGTTTGATACCTTAAATAAACCAGATGACGGTTATCTCGCAAAACACCCCGATTACGTAGGCCCCAAACGCCTTAAGAACCTGGCCGAGCATCGGCGACCCTTTCCTTATATCAACGGCGCTTTATTGTCCATCATAAGGTTAAAACCACCGGCTTCAGCCGGTCAGCTTTAGCTGCGAGAATATGCCACACAGGAGGTGTGGCATGGATTATAGATATGGAAGTCATACGGTTTATCAGATTGA
>WBZO01002753.1_pt1 | contig 22063 bp, 19 predicted proteins | sample 5204261 | NCBI WGS metagenome assembly WBZO01 (sample SAMN12412400, study PRJNA552823) | activated sludge metagenome | isolation source: activated sludge from anammox sidestream of wastewater treatment plant... | place: USA: North Carolina | collected 2017-09 | reverse complement strand
CTAACGCCTCCAACACCTTTTCAGATGTCAGCCGGACAAACCGCGTCCCGGCAGGGAGTCGTTCCAGGATGACATCCCGCACATCGATCACCTCGATGAACAGGCAAGCTGTAATTTCAGAGAGATTGACCTTCGCAGGGTATAAAAGTGCTATTACAAAAGGGGGTAGGAGTTACGGAGTTATTTTTGAGTCCGGTTTAAGATAGTCACCCTTGCCTTCAATTACTCGCCTTACACCCCCTATTGGGTTTGCGGTATCTCCACTAAATCGAGGAATCAAGTGGATATGTACGTGTGGGATTGTTTGTCCAGCAGAGGCCCCAATGTTGATGCCAACATTAAATCCGGCAGGATGGAAACGTTGAACTAATAGCATCTTTGTTCGATTGACTACAGTCCAGCAGGCTGTTTTAGTACGCTCTGGTAGATCGAAATAGTCGGCAATATGCTGCTTCGGGATGATAAGTGCATGGCCTGGGTTGACTGGGTAGCTATCGAGCATCGCATACACAGTAGCAGATTCCGTAAGCAGTTCACGTGACGGGTCTGGAGCACAGAAAGGACATTCCTCCATCCCGTGTTGTATCTGATTGAAATGACGGTACTCGTATATTTCGCAGTGGCCCGTTTTAAGGATGCTTCTATAGGGCAATAGTACATTACACTGATATGTATTCACTTTCGCCTTTGCGTGAACGCGAAAGCCATTGCGCTTTATATCTCGCCGTACAGCAAAGAAAGCGCGTCCGTTTCTTGACAACAATTCAGAGATAGCCATCAAGACGTAGGACTGCTCTTCGGGCAACAATACGTTTAGCACGTAGATACAGAGGATAGTCTCAAACTGACCTGAAGGGACATTCGGAACATAATAGGGATCATAATCTGTTACTTCAAAACCCTCATCCCTGAGAAACTTACCATCTAGCCCGAGGCCACAACCGAAATCTAGCACTCTACCTGCGATCAGTCCTCGCTTAAATAGTTCCCGCGTTGGGAATGAGGGAGACTCTCGCTCTTTTATAGTTAGATGGCTGTAAGGGTTTTGGGGAGACTGGAATATCATTGATTTGAATATCTCCAATTATCCTGAAAGCCCATATTTCGAGCGATCTGCGCTTGTGGTGCGATAGTATCAAACAAAACCTGCCAGAAATATTCGAAACGAACCCTCTGCAGATCTTGTATAGAATTGCTTTTCATAAGGAGAAGATGATCTTCTAATAGTTTGGGATGCCCGGACTGGGCCACAATCTGGAGAGACTTATACTGCAACTGGACAAAGCCGTCAAAGTAGAGTGATATATCTGGCAATAAGTTCCCCTTACTAGAATTAACTTGTTTGGACGTCGGAATAATATTCCAGAGTAGATCATGGGCGACAAAACTCCAGGGCAAGAAGTGATCTAATGAGTAACCACCAGGAACAATGGTCTGATAAGAATAGATACACTTAATCTCATTAGCTCTCTCGAAAACAAGTCTCCAAAAGGTGCGTGCTCGTTTAAGATCGCGAACTTGGGGGCGAAACAGCTTCCCTGCGATATTGGAAACATTAGGATTATGTTTCTGGAGATAGCCAACCAAATGCCAGAGACAAAAGCCCTCCAAAATGTGAATGTGTTCCTGTAAATATTCGTACCACATCGGTTGTATCTCAATACTTTTGTAAGGTGTTGATATAAAGCGATAAAGAGCGGGCGATTCCCTGTCACTAAAGTAGTCCTCAGCAAGAGTTTCAACTAGATTATTAACTTTCCAATCATCGATTCCTCGCATCTGATCTTGGAAGAATACACGCAAGAATCGTTGTGGAACGTAGTTTCCCAGGGTTCTAATCTCTTGAGCGAGAGGGGAATCCTCAGCGAATATCCTTTGTACAGCGTTTATAATTTCTTCGGGTGCGGCGTTGACATCCAGAGACGTATTCCGTGTTCTCAGACTGTTGGCGATGTGTCCTAGTCGATCTTGCTTACCGAATGAGAGATAAAAATAGTGTAGTGGATACCAAGTATTGGCGATCATACGCGCCAGCAAAGTGTCAATTGCTATTATTCTATCTGATTGCGTTTTGATGGTTTCAAGGATGGCAAGAAACCAATAGAACTTATAAGAGTTGGTAACATTGTTGAAGCTGCCAGCCAAGGAAGCTATGTTTAGTTTGTTCGAGTCTGGTAGTTCAACCATTTTAGCCCCTCACTGAGCAAGTTCAGCGCCGCTGGCAAATCGTTGAATAACAGTTGCTCCGGTGAATGCGCACGCTCCATCGCCGTACGTACGCGCAGGGCGTGGTCAGGCAGGCGCTGTGTCCGCCAGGCATATTCTGGCAGCGCTTTCACCTGCCGCAAAAGCTCACGCACAACTGGCATTACAGCAACCTCAACGCTCAGATTGTGCGCGAAACGCTCCAGGACGGTGCGACGAGGCCCGACCAGGCGACAACCAGCCAGCCCGAAAAGATCCGGGCGCCGCAACAACACCTCCCAGTCAGCGATGCCTGGCTCCGGCAGCAGCGATCCCTCACGGTAGAACGTCATCTCAGCCTGGTGTACCAGATAGAACGCACAGAGCAAGACGGGCAGGACACCGTCGCTTATGCCGTAAGGCGGCGCCTTCAGCCGCCTGAATAGCTCTTCCGTCGAACGTATCTCAACAGGGGCGGCGAAGATATAGTCAGCAATTGCATCCCATACCGGGCCTAAGCCCAATGAGTCTGCTGCAGCGGGCGCGAGGAAACGCCATTCGCCAGAGGCATCCTGTCGGTGGAGACCTCCCGCATGGAGCAGGCTCTCATACATACTCCGTTCCGGGGGGTAACCTTCAATGCCCAGGGTCGGCTCGGACGATCGGCTGAGCATGGCCTCGATCAAATTACGGCGAGCAGCAGCAGCCTGCGAGGAAAGGGCGCGGCGGTTGAGCAGTTCGTTCCACACCCGGGGGGTCGCCTTATAGATGACATCGCATACTGTGGATAGATAGGAAGTCAGATTCCGCCCCACCTGGCCTGTGACGTCCACACCACAATGATACCAGCGGCAGGCAGCCGATCGGGTCAACTGGTGCGGGCCGAAAGCCTCATCCAGGTGTCGCCGGATCAGTGTCTCCACCGCGTCAATGCGCGCCCGCCACTCCTGGCGTGCAACAGTATCATCGCGCAGCTCTGGCGTCTGCTCATAGACCCACTGAAGGGCATCCAGCTCATGTAACAACTCGGTGAGTCGCGGGATCGGGTGTGCGATGCCGATCACGATATCTGAGCGGGCCTGTAGCGAGGCCTCCCTCGCCCATTCGGCGAGCTGGTATTCATCCGCTGTAGTGAGAGGCAGGCAAAGGACGACGACACCGCTCGCCTGTTCCGGCTGAGTGAGCAGTTCATGCCGGTCTGTACGGACGTCAGCGTAACGCACATCGAAGAAGCGGGTCGTGCCACTCTGGTAACTGTGCCGCCGGGCTACAAGTGGACGCGGCGGCAGATATCTGTGCAGCACCTCTACTGAGCTGGTAATTCCGCCAAGGTGTTGGTGAGCTTGCTGAAGGCGCTCTTCAATATCAACATCGCTGCCCTGCCAGATAACGTAGGTATGGTTGAACCGCCGGTAAACCAGCATCGAACGCTTGCAGAGCGCTTCGAGCGCCTGGCGGATCTCTTTCTTGCGATAGCTCGATCCGCCTAAAGCTACCAGAAGCGCTTCCTCCGTTGCCTGAAGATGGCTGGTCTCTCCCAGCCAGTTGAGAAGGCCAACGCTCTTAAATATGGCGGCTTCCAGAGGCGTGAGGAGCGTGGTGCTGTTAAGGCGATCGAGCGTTTCGGCGAGGATCCGCCCGCGTCCAGAAGCGTAGAGCCGTCCCTGGAAGTTGGCTGCCACGTAGTCGAACAAATCAGCGAGGCCGACGAAATCAGGTGTCTGATGCTGCTGAATAAACTCCTGAAAGCCCTTCGGTTCATAGGAGGTGAGATAGGCAAAGACCGAGCGCTCATTCTGAGCCAGACGCCGGAAGATCAACGGCAGCGCGACCAGGGTGGTCGGGTGCAGCGGGTAGGTGCGTTCGGCTAAATCGATAAACTCGCCATCGTGCATTCCAGGCGGGCGCCACCCGCTTGTTGCGGTCAGTTGAGCGTAATTGCGGAGCAGGGGTGTCACATCCTGCGGCATCTCGCCCTTATGAGTGATTGCGCGCGCCAGCAAATGAAGCTGTTGAACAGGTGGTTCCTGGAAAGGGATATCCTCAAATCGGCCCTGAACTTTGGCCCACTCCTGCTGTGTCAGGCTGTCAAGGAACACTGCATAACGTTCAAACGCCTGATGCAGTACTCCGATTATGACAAGCGGGTGTTCCGTGCTACGGTTGGCGAATTCAGCAAGCTCCTGAAGGAAATAGACGTCTGCCTCATCAGGATGTGCGGCCGCGAACTCGAGGGGTTTGCCCAGTTCATCGACGACCAGCAGGATGCCGCGATATTCTTCTTCGGCAATAACTTCCAGCAGGCGGGCTAATCTATGTAAAAATGCCCTGCTTGTCTCTGGAGCAGCTTTCGCCATTACCTCGGCCAGTTTCTTAGCAGGCACCCCCTCGGCCTCCAGACGGCGCACCGCGTGGTGCAGCCCATCGGCCAGACACTGCTGTAGTGATGCGCGATAACCCGTTATTGGGATGGGGAAGAAGCCCCGGCTTCCATCCAGTTGGGTTTCTACGACTTCGAGCGCAAGCAAAGGATCAGCCTGCTGCAGTGTATGTATCGTTGTAGCGTGATCTGCTTGGCCCCGCCCCAGTAGATTCAGCAAAAACAAGCTGAAGTACGATTTGCCGGATCCGTATGGACCGGTCAGCGTCCAGGCGCGGGTCTTGCGCCTGTTGTCTAGCCCCGACAGGATACGCCCCAGGCTGAGAAGAGCCTGGGAGGTGAGCATATAACCTTGAATAAGCCCGGCAGACTGCAGATCGCTATCAAGTCGGATAGCCCGTATAGCGGTTTGCCGGATCTCCACCAGCGAATCCAGGGAAGTAGAAGAGGTTTCATTCATAGTAGGATCGCAACAAAGCCAGCGCATGCTGTGGCGCGTCGGAGAGATGGAAGCTATGCAAATAGAGTTGTCGGAGTCCTGCTGTCTCCTGCAAGCGGATGCTTCCTGACGTCAGCTCCTCTAGATCTTCCAGATAGGCCACCACGCTATTTTCATCGAGCTTAAAAGCCTGTCCCGGGCTTCCGGGATGGTAAATGCACTCATCAACCGCGACGGTGCGCCTATGCCGGGCAATATCCGACAGAAAGTATATCAGAGCGTAGCCGAAAATATGCACCGGCAAAAGAGGTTTGGGGCCAATTGTGAACGTGAAAAGGCGATCTTCTCTCGTCGGTCGTATCAGCCCCAGATCAACTAATGGACAGTCCAAACTATCGTCGAAGAGTCCGGTACCTCTGGTTTTGACAGTAACATAGGTCCGAAGGCACACATCCACCTCTCGATCAACCATCTGGGGGGTTGTCCGAACGCCTTCCAGCGCCAGTTGCCGACTGACGAACTCGGTTAACCGTTGCCTGGAGAATTCGCGGTCGAGAAACATGTTGAAGACCAGCCACCATACAAAACTATATGGGCCCGAAACAAGTTGCCAGTGGAGCAACCACAAGGTTCCAATATCCTCCAGATACGGGTCGCCCTGCTCATTACCAAACAAAAGATTCCCCAAATGAGTAGGCTGCAACGCAGTTCTAGGTCCGGCGGGCGCGATTTCAAGGATGCCAGTAGCCAGACACCAATGGCGTATAGACCTAACCATGTTCTTGCCAACACCCAGACTTACCAGAGCATCATCACGAGTGAATATAGCTGGATCCTGTGCAACGAGATCCACTCCTTTTTTCAGCCAGCCCTGGCGGAACACGAATTTCTCATGTCCTCCGAAAACCGAACGTTTGTGGTCCGCGGCTACAGGGAATATCGTCACAGATCAGTCTCCTGCTTAAGATAAGGTCAGCATCTCTTAGATTAGCATGAGGTACGGCTGAAAACCATCCAGACCCAGTTGTCGTAGGGTAAGTTCATAATGGTCTTGCCCCGCTTTGATAGACGGTAAAAATGTCTAGACCCGTGACGGAACGGTTCTGTGGAGCAAGTTGCCAAAGCTGTCGCTCAGGACATCCAGGAATTTGCGGCGGGAATTGATCAGGCGACCTTTCGCTGATCCAGAGCACGGTGATGCGCGAGGCACACGATTCAAAGCTACTTTCAGAACGCTATCAAATAAGGAAAATTAACAACGGATACAGCGGTGGCCCGTTCCTAAAGAGACAGATTCGTAACCGCTTCGGCATCGAGCGATGCGCCTCTCTTTGAGAACCTGGTAGATATGATCGCCCCGCTGGACGGTCGCGCCGGCATGGTAGCTGCCAGCAGCGCCAGGGTCTACCGGGACACATTCGCACAGTGGAGCGAACACGGCGCCCGCCTCGTCGCCAAAGCGCGCGCCGCCTTCCTCAGTGGCCAGTAGGATACCCTCTGTGCCTGTGCAGCCTGGTTTGCCTGTCAACCTTTGCTCGCCCCCTGACTTTTGACAACTGCTTGCATTCCGCCCGGATAGTTGATATGTTATCTTCGTCACTCGCACTGCCCATTGAAGCCGCGATCTGAGGAGGCGGCTTTTCGCGAGTGACGAGTTCGTGCGTATCCAGATTGCCACCTGCTGCTACAGGATCATACGCCTGTTAATTCAAGGAGACTGGATTGATGTCGCACCTGACTTTTACGGAATCACTCACCTTACTCTCCAGACTCGCTGACGACACTATTGCGGCCAAAGATGAGCTGACCACCCTGGATGCAGCGCTGGGCGATGGCGACCTCGGGCGCACGGTGGAACGGGGTTTTCGCGCCATCCAGAACATGCTGCAGGACGATCCAGGGGCGGAGCCTGACCTGGGCAAGCTGTTCTTCAGGACGGGCAAGGTATTCTCCGAGGCGGCAGCGTCGAGCTTCGGGGCCTTGCTCGGCACCGCGTTCATGAAGGGCGGCATGGCCCTCAAGGGCAAGTCAGAAGCCTCGGCTGCTGATCTCATCGCAGCTATGCAGGCGGCTTTGACGGCGCTCATGGAGCGCGGCAAAGCGAATATCGGCGACAAGACGATGCTTGACGCGCTGCATCCTGCTATTGAAGCGATGAGCGCCTATACGGCTGAACAACAGGGTGATCCGGCACTGGCACCCTGTTTTCGTGCCGGGGCGGAGGCGGCCCAGGCGGGCGCGGTGCGCACGCAGTCGATGCAGTCGCAGATCGGTCGCGCCAGCTGGCAGGGCGCGCGCTCGATCGGGCAGATGGATCCCGGCGCGCGCGCTGTCGCCATCATGCTCGATTCGGTCGCGCGATATCTGGAGCAGGAGTCTTGAGGGCAGGCGGCGCGACAGCCCTCACTTTATCAGCGTAGCGCAGGAACAAGGATCTTCATCATGCAATATCGTCGGCTTGGGAACTCGGGATTGATCGTCAGCGCCCTGTCGCTGGGCACCATGCAGTTCGGAAAAGCGATGAATATGGGCCAGCTTGACCAGGCAGCGACCAGCGAGATGGTCAAATTCGCCCTCGATCGCGGCATCAACTTCATCGATACCGCCAACGTTTACAGCCTGGGAGAAAGCGAAACTCTGCTCGGGCACGCGCTCAAAGGCATCCGCCAGGATATCGTGCTGGCGACCAAAGCGCGGCTGCCCATGGACGAAGGCAATGTCAACCGCAGCGGCGCGAATCGCGTCAACATCATGCGCGAAGTGGAAGACAGCCTGCGCCGCCTGCAGACTGACTATATCGATCTGTACCAGATGCATGGCTGGGACAGCAACACGCCGCTTGAAGAGACGCTGCGCACGCTGGATGATCTGGTCCGGCAGGGCAAGGTGCGTTATATCGGCCTCAGCAACTATCTCGCCTGGCAGGCCGCTGAGGCGCTGAGCATCCAGAAGCAGCATAACCTGGAGCCGTTCATCACGGCCCAGTTGTACTACAGCCTGGTCGGGCGCGATCTGGAGCATGACTGGTTCTCGTTTGCTGAATACAGCAAGCTGGGCATCCTGATCTGGAGTCCGCTGGCGGGCGGGTTCCTGAGCGGCAAATACAGGCGCAACAGCAGGCCGCAGGAAGGCACGCGCTTCGCCGAAGCCGGGCAGTTCGTGATGTTCGACAGGGAAAGGGCCTACGACGTTGTTGATGTTCTGCACAGCGTGGGTGATAAACACGGGGCCAGCCCGGCGCGTGTCGCGCTGGCCTGGACCCTGGCTCACCCCGTCATCAGCAGCGTGATCATCGCTGCCCGCAACCTCAAGCATCTTGAGGACAATATCCTGGCCGCCGATCTGAAGCTCGACGAGGAGGACTTCGCCGCCCTCAATAAGGTTTCCGATCCGGGCACGCCATATCCCAAATGGATGGTTCTCCAGCTTGATCAGGCTGAGGATCCGCGCCCCAGAATTCTGGAGCCTGAGCGTTTCGCGGATGGTGGTCCGTGGGAAGATCTGCGCTATCGCGAAGGCAGGACAGACTGAGCGCGGTCGGATAAGCGAAAGGAGGTGCTCATCATAGCATTCGCAGCAATGGCTCTCGTGAGCCACCTCTGTAGTAGCAGCAAGATTGCACCGGAGCATGTTTTTAAGGAGAATGGAAGACTGCAATGGCCAAGAAAGAAAGAATGAATCGTCGCGAGTTTATGATGAGCAGCCTGCTGCTCAGCGCCGGGATTGCGGCGCCGACCGTGCTGTCGCTGCTTGAGCACCGCCGCGTCAGCGCCCAGGATCGCCCGCTCCGCGCGGCCATGTCGAACACTGGCCTGTCCATCTCGTGGTGCGCGCAGGGCAAGGATGCCGCCGAGATGTGGGGCGAATTTCTGGGTGTTGAGATCGTATGGATGGATAGCCAGGTTGACGCCAGCATTCAGCGCGGCGTGACCGACCAGATGGCCACCCAGGATTGGGACTTCGTCGCTATCCAGCCGGTGAGCATCGGCACTCTGGTTGAGCCTGTGAAGGCTATGATCGATCGGGGCATCCCGTTCATCGGCATGGACACGCTGATTTCCCCCATTGACGAAATGGAAGAGATGGGCGTGCTCAGCTTTGTCTCCCCGGACAATGTGTTCATGTCCGAAGCGGTCGTGACCGAAGTCGTCAAGAAGATGGGCGGCCGGGGCAAGATCGTTCACACCTGGGGCGTCGAAGGCCACACCGGCTCGCAGGGCCGCGGACAGGGCTTCCGCAACATCATGGCCCAGTACCCGGATATCGAAGTTGTCGACGACCAGCCTGGCGACTGGGATCCCGCCCGCGTTGCCGCGATCTGGGAAGCTGCGCTGAACCGTCACCCGGACATCACCGGTGGCTTCCTGCACAACGACGATATGGCTCTGGCCGCTCGCCAGGTAGTTGAGAACGCCGGCCTCGGGGACCAGATCTTCATCGGTGGCGTGGATGCGATGCTGCCGGCTATCGATGCGGTGAACGAAGGCCGCCTGGTAGCTACCGCCCGCAACTCCGCCGTCCGCGTGCACGGCCATGCGATGGTGGTCGGCTGGGCAGCCGCCACGCTGGGCCTCGATGTAATCCGGGAGCAGGTACCCTTCTTCCTGCTGGCGGATGGCCCGGCGGTGACCGCGAATATCGACGCCAATCCCGCGCTCGCCGCTGAGCCCTGGAAGCTGCGTGGCTACGGCCGCAACACCGCGCTGGGCCTGCGCTGGCTGGAAGAGCAATTGCTGTTCTAGTTTCAGCCTGTCGATTGGAGAAGGGGGCGGACCGGTCCGTCCCCTTCCAACCTCGCCGGTTGTGCAGGAGAAACACCTGATGAGTGATACCCCCCCTATCCTTGAACTGAGACAGATCACCAAGCGCTTTGGTGGGCTTACGGCGCTTGAGGATGTTAACTTTGACCTGCACGTAGGCGAGACGCACGCGCTGGTCGGTGAAAACGGGGCCGGAAAATCCACTCTCATGCGCATTCTGTCCGGGGTCTATAACGAGTACGACGGAGACTACATCCTGGATGGGCAGCATATCCGTCTTGCTTCCCCCCGTGATGCGCTCAGCCGCGGCATCGGCATGATCCACCAGGAGCTGAATGTCATGCCGGAGCTTTCGGTGGCGGAGAATATCTTTCTTGGCCGGCAGCCACTGACCGCTATGGGCTCTGTTGACTGGCGCACGATGAACCGGGTGGCTGAGGAAGAGCTGCGTAAACTCGGGTTCAATATCAACGTGCGCCTGCCGCTTGAGCAGTATCCCCTGGGCATTCAGCAGGTGACGGAAGTGCTGCGCGTGATTCTCTCAGGCGCGCGCATCCTCATTATGGATGAGCCTACTTCGGCGCTGTCCCCGGCTGAAGTGGAACGCCTTATCCAGCTTGTCAATGATCTGCGCAGCCGCCACAAGCGCAGCATTATCTACATTTCTCACTTCCTGGATGAAGTCATGCGTGTCGCGGATCGCGTAACCGTGTTGCGTGACGGGCGCAACGTGGCAACGGTGAATGCGACCGAGACATCAAAGACGCAGTTGATCTCTCTCATCCTGGGCCGGGAGATGGACGCTGTGCTCCCCTCCGCCAGCGAGTCAACCGCGAAGAGGACCTTGCTTTCCATCAAGGACCTGAGCGGCGGCGCTTTTGAAAATGTGAACCTGGATCTTGATGCCGGGGAGATCGTAGGGCTGTACGGCCTGTTCGGAGCCGGTCACTTCGACCTGGCGCGCGCGCTCTTCGGCATGTTCCGTTTCGATTCAGGCACGATTACAATTGATGGCTACTCTTTCCCCACCAACTTCACAGCCCGCGACGCCATCAAAAAGGGCCTTGCGTATGTGAGCGAATCGCGCCGCAAAAGCCTGTTTATGGACGAAGCAAATTACCGCAATATCACGCTACCGCACCTCGGCCATATCGGCGGGTTCTGGCCCAGTTACGCCAAAGAAGTTGCTGCTGCTCGCCCCGTGATGGAAATGGTGAACGTCCAGCCCTGCAAACCGGATAACCCTGTGGGCACCCTGAGCGGCGGCAACCAGCAGAAAGTAGCCATCGCGCGGTGGATCACCTACCCGCCGAAGGTATTTGTGGTTAGCGAACCCACCCGCGGCATGGATGTGGGCGCCAAGAATGAGGTGCTCAGCATCCTGGTTAACTTCCGCAATCAGGGGTACGGGGTGCTCGTGGTTTCTTCTGAGCCAGAGACGGTCCTGGCGGTGTCAGATCGGATCGTTGTCATGTCTCGTGGGAAGATCGTCTCAGAACTTGCAAACACCGGCGATCTGCAAAAAGAGGCGCTGATGAGGTTAATATGACACAGACTGATGCGGTTACAAGCCACCTGCATGAAGAGAAGCGTTCGACGGTTCTGAAGCGCAGCCTGCGGACGCTTGCTCCCCTGTGGACGCTGCTGGCTCTGATGCTTTTCTTCAGTCTGGCGTCAGAGAGCTTCCTACGGCCGATCAATCTCAACAACATCCTGGTTCAGATTTCAACGCTGGCCATCCTGGGGGCCGGGATGACCTTCGTGCTCCTGACGGGCCAGATCGATCTGAGCATTGCTTCCATGGTCACGCTGGTCGGCATTATCAACGCCCACATGTTCGTGAACATGGGCATCCCTGAGCCGTGGCCTTCGCTGGCGGCGGTTGGTGTGGCTACCCTGCTCGGGCTGCTCAGCGGGCTGGCTACTACCCGGTTCCGCATCCCGTCATTCATGTCCACGCTGGCAATGTCGCTGATTGCGTCCGGCCTGGCGACCTGGATCAGCCAGGGCCGCACCTTCTTCAAGATTTCTGAAGTCGCGGCATTTCTGGGCAGCGGGCGCATTGGCGGGCCGGATGGCCTCCGCGTGCTCACGGTTGTTGCGGCCCTGTGCCTGCTGGTGAGCTTCCTCGTGCTGCGCTATACCCGCTTCGGTCGCTACATCTATATGACCGGGGCGAATCCATCCGGGGCGCGGCTGGCCGGCGTCAATACCAATCTGATCTTCACTGCCGCGCTGGCGATCAGCGGCTTCTGCGGGGGGCTGGCCGGTCTGGTCAACATGGGCCGCCTGGGGAGCGCGCAGCCGCAGGTTATCGACAGCTTCATGATCGACACTATTGGCGCGGTAGTCCTCGGCGGCACGTCACTTAACGGCGGTCGCGGCGGCATCATTCAGACCGTCATCGGGTTGCTGATCTACGGCACGCTGCGTAACGGGCTGGATAACATCCAGCAGCTTGACCCGTTCATGAAGGAATTCATCACGGGCGTTGTGCTGATGGGCGCGCTGATCATCAACCTGCTGTTCTCAGGCCGCTCGGTGCGCGACCGCACGTAAGAGCCTGAATTCTCTGCCGTGGTGTACAGAAGCTCAGTACTTCATTTACGGCAGGCGGGCGATCCGGGCAGGCGATCTTTCAGAGTCGGGCGACTCTTGAGATCGTCTGCCCGGATTGTATTGTCCGGGGTGCGGCGGATCCACTTTTCTCCCGGCAGGCTCACGCCAGGGCGTTACTGGCGCCGCTTTTCAGGATAGAGGCCGAGGATGCCTTCTTCGGAGGCTTCGCAAATGCCCCGTTCAGTGATCAGACCGGTCACCAGACGGGCCGGCGTCACATCAAAGGCGTAGTTAGCTGCCGGGCTGTCCTCAGGAGTTAACAGGACCGTCACCAGCTCGCCATCATGCAGGCCGGTAATGTAGCGGACTTCATCACCATCACGCTGTTCAATAGGGATTTGAAGGCCGTCACGCTGTTCCCAGTCGAAAGTTGACGAAGGCAGCGCCGCATAGAACGGCACGTTGTTGTCTCTGGCAGCCAGGGCTTTGAGATACGTGCCGATTTTATTGCCGACGTCGCCGGTATAGGTGGTGCGGTCTGACCCCGTGATCACCATATCGACCAGCCCGTGCTGCATCAGATGCCCGCCTACATTGTCAACGATGACGGTGTGCGGGACGCCGTGCTGACCAAGCTCCCAGGCGGTCAGGCTTGCGCCCTGATTGCGCGGGCGGGTTTCATCAACCCAGACGTGCACCTTCAGGCCCCTGTTATGGGCGGCGTAGATGGGCGCTGTGGCCGTGCCGTAATCGACGAACGCCAGCCACCCGGCATTGCAGTGTGTCAGGATGTTGACAACATCCCCATGTTTACGCCGGCTGATCTCCTCGATGATGTGCACCCCGTGGTCGCCAATGCGGCGGCAGAAGTCGGCGTCTTCGTCAGCGATGAGCTGCGCCGTGGACAGCGCCGCCTCAATCTTGCCCGGGATGCCGGCAGCGGCTTCAATAGCTGCCAGCTGGCGTCTGACGGCCCATTCGAGATTGACGGCCGTGGGGCGGGTTGCCTTCAGGGTTTCCCCGGCTGCTTCCAGGGCTTTCATGAAGGCCTTTTCATCACCCTGCGGGGCGTGCAGCGCTGCCAGGTACATGCCATAACCGGCCGCAGCGCCGATCAGGCCAGCGCCGCGCACATGCATATCCTTAATGGCTACGGCCATTTCATCAACAGTTCGCAAGTCTTCGATCACAAAGTGATGGGGCAGGGGGCGCTGATCGATGATCTGTACCACCGACTGATCGCCCGGCATGAGCCAGATAGTTCGGTAATGTTCGCCATGAACTCGCATAGAACGTACTCCCTTTAAGGGGTATTGAGTGTGTCCGCAACTGCTCGAAGCATATAATAGGCGGAGACCGCGCCGGGATCCAGCCCGCCCCGGCTGCGCTCCCCCAGACGAGAGGACCGGCCCCGGCCGCTCACCATATCGGCGGTCGCTTCCATGCCGCTTTTGGCGGCGGGCAGCGCATATGACCAGGCTTCAACCGGCGTCAGACCCTGCTGCGCCGCTTCCTCAAGCGCCCTGACGAACGGCATCAGCGTGTCGATCATGGTTTTGTCGCCCACTTTGGTCTTGCCGAGTTTGCACACAACGTTGACCCCGGCTTCGACCGCGCGGCAGACATTTTCCGTGTCGGGGGCGGCATTGAGCGACTGGCCGACCGTGGCGATGAACATGCCGAACAGCGCGCCGGACGCCCCGCCCGCCGCATTGGTGAACGCGGTCCCGGCGGCGGCAATCACCGGCCCGGCGAGGTCGCCTTCAGCGGTCTGGGCGGCTTCGTGGGCGGCGCGCATCCCGCGCACCATCCCCGCGCCGTGATCGCCGTCGCCGGCGAAGGCGTCGAGCCGCGCCAGCTCATCTTCGGCCTGCTCAATAGCGGCCAGGATATTCGCTACACATTGTTTAGCCAGTTTGGCTTGAGTAGACATAACGTGCGCTCCCTAAAGGTGCGTGAAGGCAGGCGTGGAGGCGGGGGCGTCGTACAGAGCCTGAAGCTCGTCATCCAGCCACAGCAGGGACAGCGAGCACCCGGCCATATTCAGCGACCCGGCAAATTCCCCGACCAGCGGATTGTGCAGGGCCAGGCCGCTGGCTTCGAGCTGCGCATGGATATCCTTGTACAGCACGAACAGCTCTTCATATTTGGTGCTCCCCAGCCCGTTGAGGAGGACGGCGACCTTATGGCCGGCATCTGCCGGAGCATCGGCCAGGACAATATCGACCATCATCCGGGCGATCTCGCTGGCGCTGGCCATGTCAGCGGATTTGATCCCCGGCTCGCCGTGCAGCCCCAGCCCTAGCTCCATTTTCCCGGGGTCAACGGTGAACAGCGGCTCGCTCTGGCCGGGCAGGGTGCATCCGCCAAAAGCGATGCCAAACGAGCGGGTCCGATCGTTGGCGCGGCGGGTGAGCGCTTCCACGTCATCCAGCGAATCGCCGCGCGCCGCGCTGGCTCCGGCGGTCTTGATCATGAAGAAATCCCCCGCGATGCCGCGCCGGTCCTCGACGTCCTCCGCGGAGGCCACGTCATCGGTGACCGTCACCGTCCGCACATCAATGCCCTCATTCTGGCAGCGCATTTCGGCCATGCCGAAGTTCAGCACGTCCCCGCTGTAGTTGCCGTAAGTGTACAGCACGCCAGCGCCGCCATCGACGGCTTTGGTGCAGCGGTAGATTTGCTCGCCCGAGGGGCTGGTGAACACGTCGCCGATCACGGCTACATCAGCCATGCCTTTGCCGACATAACCTGCGAAGACCGGATAATGCCCGGAGCCGCCGCCGATCAGGACGGCGACTTTGCCCGGCTGCGGAGCGCCGAGCGCCATCACCCCGGCAGCATCCGGCACGCGCCGCAGGTAGCGGCTGTAGGCCAGCGTGAATCCGCCAATCATTTCTTCCTTGAACTGCGTCGGATCGTTAAACAGTCTGGTCATTTTCAATTGCCTCCCCTTTTGCGCTTCCAGGCGTTATACCCGGTCTGCATAACTTCCATGAAGCCTTCCGGCTGCCAGGCGGCGCGCCCCACGAATAAGCCGTCAACCGTCGCATGTTGGACATACCCCCCGCAATTGTCGCGGTTGACGCTACCCCCGTAGAGCACCGGGATGTGGAGGGCGCGATCCTGGCCGAACAGCGTCTCAAGCGTGTGCCGAATCTGGTCGATGCTGGGTGCAATGTCCTCCGGGAGGGCTTCCTGACTGCCGGCGCCGATGGCCCACACCGGCTCGTAGGCCACCATGAGCCGCTCGAGGCAGTCCGCCGGGTAGCCTGACAGGGCGATCTTGAGCTGCATGGCAAGCACTTCGTCAGTCACGCCGTACCGCCGCTGTTCCGCCGTCTCACCTACGCACAGCAGCACGCGCAACTGGCTGGCGGCTGCGCTGATAGCCTTTTTGTTCAGCTCGATATCAGTCTCGCCGAAATTGTGACGGCGTTCGGCGTGGCCCAGCATGATCAGGTCCACCCCAATGCTGCGCAGCATCAGGGCCGAGATTTCACCGGTGAACGCTCCGCTGTTGGCCCAGTGCATGTTCTGTGCGCCAATCCACAGATTGCGGGGGCGGGGGGTGTCCTGCAGCCCGCCCAGAGAAGTGAAGGCGGGGATGATAAAAAGCTGAAGGTCAAACTGGCTTGCGTTTAAGTCGAGCAGAGTCTGTATGAAGGCTCTGTCTTCCGCGAGGGTCTTGTGCATCTTGAAATTAGACCCGAAGTAAAAATGTCTGGCCGGGGCTTCAACTGTCATCGCTCCTCCATCCACTCCCAATTATCCTGAGCCAGTCCTGTGCTTCTCAGCCGCGCCCTCGCCGGAACGCGCGCCGCCTGGCGGGGGGAGACGCTCCGCCTTTCAATATCTCCGCCGCGATGCCAGATACGGCAGGAGGCGCTCAACTCCGGCCGCCGGGAGGGCGCGGCAAGTCAGGAGGAGAGCGGCGGCGGGCATATCCCCGTCCTCCGAGCGTGCCGGCCTATTCTCCGCCGGGAGCGCGGTGGTACAGAGCGTCGATCTCGTTGATGCGCTGCACTTTGGGCGTCGAGCCGCCCCCCTGGAAATCGACTTCCAGCCAGGCGTCGAGGATGGTTTTCGCCAGCTCAGTGGCGATCACACGGGCGCCCATAGTGATAATCTGGGCGTTGTTGCTGGTCCGCGACTTCCGGGCGGAATATACGTCATGGCAGAGCGCGGCGCGGATGCCGGGCACTTTGTTGGCGACAATCGACATGCCGATGCCTGTCCCGCAAATGAGAATGCCCCGTTCATGGTTGCCAGCGGCGACCGCTTCAGCAACCTTCAAAGCGACATCCGGGTAAAGCACGGGCGTCGTGTCATAGACCCCGTAATCTTCGACTTGCTGCCCCTGCGCAATCAGGTATGCCTTAATGACTTCCTTGAATTCAAATGCCGCTTCGTCACAGCCAATTGCGATTGTCATAGCGCTCTCCCGCGTTATCACCCGGCGCGATCTGCCGGATCAGGCTGATACTTCTGGATCAAGCCGCCGGGCCAGCGCCGGCGGCTGTGGGCCTGCTCCGAAAATCCGATGCGCCAATGGTGCCGGGCATCGGATTCTCGGATGTTTGCAGGCGCTCCCTCACGCCTTATCTTCCTCCGGACGGCGCACCGCCGGATCAGACGTACTGGGAGTTATCGAAGAAAGGCGAAGTCGCCGGCGCGTCCAGCAGACGCTTAAGCTCAGCATCGAGCTTCATGATCGTGATGGAAGCGCCCGCCATTTCCATGGACGTTGCAAAACGCCCGATGTAGGGGCGGTAGACCTCGATCCTGTGCGCTTCAAAGATTTTGAGCACATGGTGGTACATGATGTACAGCTCTTCAAGCGGGGTCGCGCCCAGGCTGTTGAGCATGACGGTAACCTGGCTGCCGGCCAGGTCGATATCCTTGAGGATGGCTTCGACCAGTTGCTCGGTGATCTTGTCGGCCGTTTGCAGGTTGGTCCGCGCGATACCCTGCTCCCCGTGGATGCCCATCCCGATTTCCATCTCATTGTCGCCGAGGGTGAAGGTTGGCTTGCCCACCTGTGGGACCGTGCAGGGGGAGAGCGCGACGCCCATGCTGCGCGTGTTCGCCAGCGCATGTTCGGCGGCGGCTTTCACCTCAGCCAGGGTTGCCATTTCTTCAGCCCGCGCGCCGGCCGCCTTGAAAGCGTAGACCATGCCCGCTACTCCGCGCCGGTGAGCGGCGCGCTCCGGCGGCGCGCTGGCGACATCATCAGCTACCAGGACCGTGGCGACTTCGATATCGTCTTCCATGGCCGCCTGGTCAGCGGCAGCGGCGAAGTTCATCACATCGCCGCCGTAGTTGCCAAACAGATGCAGCACGCCCGCCCCACCGTGGACTGCCCTGGTCACTTCGTACATCTGATCCACAGATGGCGAGGCGAAGACATCGCCGACGGCGCAGCCGTCCAGCAAGCCCCGGCCGACATACCCCAGAAAGACCGGGAGATGGCCGGAGCCGCCTCCTGTGACAATGCCGACCTTCCCCTGCCGGGGGGCATCCGCCCGAACAATGCAATGCTCATCGTTGCCCGCGGCCTTCAGGCGGCCGGGGTGCGCGGCAAGCACGCCCTTCAGCATTTCCGGAACATAGTACTCGGGGTCGTTGAGGATCTTTTTCATTATTCTCTCGGCCTTAGTAAGTTCGCCGGCGGTCGCGCCGGCCAGGTAAGGATGATACGAGTATAACGCAGCCGGGGCGGGTTGAACAACAATCGCGCTCGCCCGCCGGGCGCGAGCAAAGACTGGCCGGCAATCCAGGCGATCCGGGGGAGGATGAATTCCGCCGCCGGCTGCCAGCCGAATTTTGCCCATATTTCGTCGTATTTTGCTTGACAGAATAGAAAATCAATCCTATCCTGAACGTAATCGATTGCAGCCGGTATTACAACGCCTACGGATTGTTGTTCTGGCTCGGGAAGAATTCGTTTTCTGGAACTGATTCAGGCAAGGATTCCGTACCCTGAACGGATTGCCTGATAATTCTGCAGATAGCCTGCAGACATGCCCGATAAAACAGATCTCAGCCCCGTTCTGACGGAGTTCCATCTTTGCGTTCGCTTTATTGCCGTCATAAACGGTAATAATTAATTAATATATATTATGAGGATATGTTAAAATGCCCGATCCGAAGTGCCGCGATGTGAATGGGGGATATCTGTGAGTCTGGCGGCTGCTTAACCCCGCCGACCTGTTCGCGGCTTTTTTCTATAGGAACGACCCGGCCCCGGCCGGCGCGTTGAAGTCACCATCTATAAGCGCAGGTTTTCGTTCGGGACAAGGAGGTGCTACTGCAGAATCAACTGTCTGCCTGATTTATTCGTATCGTTCGCGGCTAAAAATAAAGGAGCCAACAGTGATGAAGAAGAGTCGGTTTTTCATCTTCATGATGATCATGGCGCTCTTGATCAGCGCTATAGGGAGCGGCCTGGCCGCTGCCCAGGGCGGTGAGACTGTCACATTGGAGATCTGGCAGCATGAGAGCGGCGGCAAGATTCAGGCGATTGCCCGCGTAATTGAAGGCTTCCAGGAACTGTATCCTAATGTCGAGGTTATTCAATCCAGCTTCCCCTATGAAGAGTACCAGACCAAGATTGCCGCAGCCGTGCCAGCCGGCACAGGCCCGGATGTCGTCATGATCTACTTCGGCTGGGCTCCTTTCTGGATGCAGTCCGGTTTTATCGCTCCGCTGCCTGAAGTCGTCCAGACTGAGCTTGAGAATGAGTTCGCGCCATTTGTTCAGGCCACATTCCTGCAAGGCAATCACTACTCAGTCCCGACTTCAATCCGTAACTTCGCCCTGGTCTATAACGTCGATTATCTGGCGGAATCGGGCTGGGACGAGCCACCGGCGACCTGGGATGAGTTCGTCCAGGCTGCGAAAGACTGCACTCAGTACGACGACAACGGCAACATTACGCGGGCGGGCTACTACCTGGAATGGGGTAGCGACGGTTGGAACTGGTGGCGCCCGTTGATGCAGGCCTTTGGCGGGCAGGCCTTCAGCGACGACAACAGGACCACGCTCTGGGACCAGGGCGGCGCTGTCGATGCCTGGAACTACATGCTGGACTTCCCGCTCGTCCACCACACCTCAGTCGAGGGGTTCTATGAGGGCGAGCTTGAGGCCTTTGCCGCCGGGCTGAGCTGCATGACTCCGCAGCTCACCTTTGGCATTGGCTTCCTGCGGGACAATGCGGCCCCCGATGTGAACTGGGCTGTGGCTGTGATGCCCGAAGGCCCGGCCGGTCGCTTCACCACCGGATCATCCTGGCCGATGGCGCTGACCACCAAGGGGACTCAGGACCCGGCCGTCCTCGAAGCGGCTACCAACTTCCTGATGTACATGGCTTCCGCAGAGGGTCAGGAAATCTATGCCGACGTGACCGGGGAACTCCCCAGCCGCCTCGACATGATCGAGTGGGAGAAGTACGCTGACGATCCGGCCCTGGCGCCATTTATCGAACAGCTCGAGCAGACCGATGGCGCATTCTGGGCGGATGAGCTGGCCGAGCGGCAGTGTGCGCTTGACATGTGGGATGCCGTGGTAGTCGGCGATATGGATCGTATCGAGGCGCTGGAGATGGGCACCGCCTGCGATCAGGCTATCCGCGATGCCTTTTTCGCCAACTGGGAAGAATAACCCCGCCTGACTGAATCTGGCTGCTCCGGCAGGAGGGTCTGAAAAGACTCCCCTGCCGGACTACTGTAGCTGTACAGCCGGGGTGCGATGCATGCCTCACGGATCGCACGTCACAGGTCGATATCCGCGCCGGGCCTCACGGGATGATTCGGCTGAAAATCCAGAGGCATATCTCCGTCTTAAGAAAAGAAACTGCGGTTTATACTCGGGAACTGCGGGGGAAACCATGGCAACGACTGTAACCCCACCAAAGAAGCGCCAGTTCTTCAGTTTCAGGCTATCTCTTGCACAGAAACGCATGGTATGGGCCTACATCTTTGTCGCTATACCCCTGGCGTATTTCCTGCTGGTTAATTTCTCAGCAATGTTTTCGTCTTTCCTGTTCAGCTTCGAGGACTATGTGACAATCCGGGCGAGTCGCACCTTCATCGGCCTGGAAAATTACCAGCGCGTTTTCGAAATGAAGCCTTTCCTGGACGCGCTACGCAATACCTTCGTGCTGGCTGCTGTGCGCGTGCCCCTTCTGACTGTATTGTCGCTGGGCGTCGCCCTGATGCTGCACAACATCCGCCGGGCGAAAGGCGCCTTCCGGATGCTCTACTTCATCCCCTTTGTGACATCGGGGGTCGCGATTGCCTGGGTTTTCAAGTTCATGTTCCTGCCCAACTTCGGGTTGTTCACCCATCTTTTTGATCTGCTGGGGATGAAGCGGGTGTTCTTCCTGGGCGATCCCAAAACGGCGCTGGGCAGTATCATCAGCGTCACCATCTGGGCCGGGCTGGGCTATTACGCCCTGATCTTCCTGGCCGGGCTGGAAGAAATTCCGCAGGTATTCTACGAAGCCGCGCGTGTGGACGGCGCCAATTCATGGCAGTGCTTCCGGCACATTACCATCCCGCTGTTGAATCGCACGCTTGTGCTCGTCATCCTGCTGGCCATGATTTCATCGCTCCAGAGCTTCACATTTGTGCGAATGATGAGCAAGGATGGTTTTGGGGGGCCGCTGAACTCTACCATCACCATGCCGCTTCTCATTTACAAAGAAGCATTCTTCTCCATGCAAATGGGTCGGGCGTCCGCAATTGCCGTCATCTTCTTCATCATCGTTCTCATCATTACTGTCATCCAACGTAAGCTGGTCTCCAGGGAGGTGGATTACTGATGAGGAATGAAGCGCGGGCGGTCCAACCCGGGGCCGTTTTCAGGCAGGGGTTGCAGTATTTGCTGCTGGGGTTCGGCGGCCTCATCATGCTGTTCCCCTACCTGTGGATGATCTCCACGTCTCTCAAGGCTCGTGGCACCTGGTACAACATAAGCCTGTTGCCGGACCCGTTGAGTCTGGAGCACTACGAGCTGCTGCTCAGCACCAGCCTGCTGCCGCGGTGGTACCTGAACACGCTGATTATCGCCATAACCGCCACGGCGAGTGTCGCGTTTTTCTCCGCCCTGACCGGTTTTGTATTCGCCAAGTATCGCTTCCCCGGACGCGAGATTCTGTTTGTGGCGATCCTGTCAACCATCATGATCCCGACGGAGATGTTGATCATTCCCTGGTACGTGGGCATCGCCCAGCTTGGCTGGATCGATTCCTTCCAGGGGATTCTGATGCCGGGCATGCTTACCGCTTTTGGCATTTTCGTGATGCGCCAGTTCATGGCCAACATCCCGAACGAACTGCTGGACGCCGGTCGTATTGATGGCGTATCGGAGTTCGGGCTGTTCTGGCGTATCTGCCTGCCGCTGGCCAAGCCGGCCCTGGCCGTGGTAATCATCTTCACGTTTCTGGGGCAGTGGAATGATTTTCTCTGGCCTCTTATCGTGGTGAATTCTGACAATATGCAGACGCTGCAGGTGGGGCTGTCGCGTATGTCTTCGCTGGAGACAGGCGCTGACTGGGGCGGCACGATGTCCGGCGCGGCTCTGGCCAGCATCCCGATGCTGATCATCTTCCTCTTCTTCCAGCGCCAGATTGTCCAGGGGTTGACCCTGACCGGCCTCAAGGGCTGAGATCGACCGTTTATCGCTCATAAAACAGGAGGAGCAGGCATGAAGAATAACATGTGGTTTGACTTTGTGCGG
>WBZO01002752.1_pt1 | contig 22075 bp, 38 predicted proteins | sample 5204261 | NCBI WGS metagenome assembly WBZO01 (sample SAMN12412400, study PRJNA552823) | activated sludge metagenome | isolation source: activated sludge from anammox sidestream of wastewater treatment plant... | place: USA: North Carolina | collected 2017-09 | reverse complement strand
TGGCAGACATATCGAACACTTCGGTGATCTCTTTCAGCACGCGCTCGCGTTCCTTCCTGTCGGTGCCTTGGATCGCGGTAATGACGCAGGAATTGAGGTGATTTTCGAGAATCTGCGAGCTGACCTTGTTCAGCGCGGCCTCCACCGCCTGTATCTGGCGGATCACATCGATGCAATACGCGCCCTCCTCCACCATGCGGATCACGCCGCGCAGGTGTCCTTCCACGGTTTTCAAACGGCGAAGTGTATTTTCATTATTTTCCATGATTGCCTCTAAATTTCGATAAGGGACATGCCTTGTTCTTCACCCCCCCCAGGGGGGATGGGTAGACTAATAATATCTGCTCCCGTTTTCCGTGTCAAGGGAGGTGGACGAAAAAGGTGATGAAAATCACATTCTCAGAGTAGAATTGGCTTATGCCGATCAAACCAGCGGATTTACGCCGCGTCCATGTCTTCGAAAAAGCCACGGACGACGATCTCAAGTTATTGACCCAGCACGGGATTGAACGCTCGGTCGAGGAAGACGAGTTTTTCTTTTTTCAGGGCGATCCCGCCACCTATCTGTATGTGCTGACCTCGGGGCGCGTCAAGATGACTCAAGTCAGCACAACAGGCCAGCAGGTCAATTTGCGGACAATTAATCAATGGCAGGTATTCGGGGCGGTCGGCGCGGTACGGGAGCGGGCCACGTACCCGGCCAGCGCCCAAGCGTTCGAATCCAGCTCGGCGTTGGCGATAGAAAACGGGCTTATGCACGAAATGATGCAAACGCGGCCGTATCTTTCCTTCGGCCTGATGCAATTGATGACCGGCTACATTCAGGAAATGCAGGCGCGCTATCGCGAACTTGCCACCGAGAAGGTGGAACAACGCATCGCCCGCACCATGCTTCGTCTCGTGGCAGCCATGGGAGTGCGCGCGGAGAAAGGCGCGGTCGAACTTACATTTACGCGCCAACAACTGGCGGAAATTTCAGGGACCACGCTATTCACTGTCAGCCGGGTGTTCTCCGAATGGGAGAGGCAGGCCATCGTCGAGGCCGGGCGCGAAAAAGTCCGCATCCTGAGGCCGCACGATCTCGTGCAAATCGCCGAAGGACTTAACAAAAAGGACGGCTAGCCCGTCTTTTTTGTTTGCGCCAGCGCAAAGACAGAAACGGAGAAAGCGGATATTCTTAACCCGCAATGGAGGAAAATCTGGTATCCCCTCAAATGACCGTAAAGGAATTGCTTTCGAAGCGGCCCGATGCTGCGTCGGTTTTTTTCAAAAATAAGACCTTGTGTGTCGGGTGTTATTTCGACCGATTTTGCACGCTCGAAGACGTGGCCCGAATGTATGGCTTGTACTTGGAATCGTTTCTCGAGGAATTACAGATGAGTTCTCCGTCTATCATACTCAATCAGGAGCAAGGATGAAATCAATATTCAAACTGTTCTCCATCGTTGTCATACTGGCCGTGGCTCTCTCAGCCTGCGGTGGCGGCGGTGGGAGCAATAAGCCCCAGCCTGTTTCATACACATTAACCACCGGCGTGCAAGACGGCAAATTAGTGTACATCGGGCAGGGTGGCGCCATTGACGGCGTGGTCAACCCAACCTTGAAGGCCAATGTCGGGGATACGGTCAACATCACGCTCATTTCCTCGGACGGCATGGAGCACGACATTGCCTTCCCCGATTTCAACGCGACATCCGATCACGTATCCGCGCAAAAGAAATCGGTGACTATGACCTTTTCCGTGGATAAGCCGGGTTCGTTCAAATATTTCTGCACCATTCCGGGCCATCGGCAGGCGGGCATGGAAGGCGACTTCGAAGTTTCCGGTTCCATCTCCAACGCGCCGAACTTAACCCAATCGAACAGTTCTTCGACCACGAACACCACAAATACGACAAACTCCAACTCCATGCCCGGCATGGATATGGCCGATAACGCCCCCGCGGCGCCCAGCCAACCCGCCACCGGCGTGGACATCGTCCGCGACCCAACCGACCTGCCGGGTCCGATCGGCGACCGCGCCCCCACAACCGTTCGCGTGGATTTCGAAGCGGTCGAACTGGTCGGTCAATTGGATAACGGCACCACGTTCCGATATTGGACGTTCAACGGAAAAGTGCCCGGCCCATTCATTCGCGTGCGCGTCGGCGATACGGTGGAAGTGCATTTGAAGAACATGCCCGATAGCACCATGAGTCATTCGATCGATTTCCACGCGGCCACAGGTCCCGGCGGAGGCGCAGTCTATTCCAACACCGCACCCGGACAAGAGACCACCTTCACCTTCAAGGCGCTGATCCCCGGTTTATACGTCTATCACTGCGCCACGCCCATGGTGGCCGAACACATCGCCAACGGAATGTACGGCTTGATTCTGGTCGAACCGGAGGGCGGCCTGCCCAAAGTGGATCGTGAATTCTACGTCATGCAAGGCGAGATCTACACCCACGAAAAATTTGGGACAAAGGGCCTGCTCACCGAAGACATTGACAAACTCATGGACGAAAAGCCCGAGTACTTCATACTGAACGGCGCGGTTGGCGCGTTGACCACCGAACATCCGCTCAAAGCCAATGTTGGCGAGACGGTTCGTATCTACTTCGGCGTCGGCGGCCCCAACTACATTTCCTCTTTCCATGTGATCGGCGAAATGTTCGACCGCGTCTATAATCTAGCCTCGGTCACCTCCCCGCCTCTCACCGACGTTCAAACCACGCTCGTTCCTCCGGGCGGCGCGACTATTGTGGAGTTCCAACTTCAAGCGCCCGGCCGCTATATCCTGGTGGATCACTCCCTCACCCGTATGCAGCGCGGACTGGCCGGTTACCTGGAAGTAGAAGGCCCGGCGGCCCCCGACATCATGGACGGGACCCCCATGCCCGGCAGCGGACACTAATTCAAAAGCCCTTTACGGCCTCGTCGTGCGACGAGGCCGTTTTGATTCGAAAAATACCGTTATAATGCGCGGATGAAATTTCGCCCGCTTCTTCTCTCGACCCTCAGCCTGCTTCTCGTTTTGACGGCGGCCTGCGGCCCTAAAACTCCCAGCCCCGATCTTCAAATTCGATTGGCGGTCGCGTCCACTTTGGCGGCCATCCCCACCTCCACGCGCGCACCGATGCCAACCCCTTTCTCGTCGCCCACCCCGTTTAGTCTGGCGGGTTTGTTTTGCGAATATCAGTTTTGTATCGGGCATCCGCCGGAGATGGCTTTCTTCGACGTGAGCGCACAGCATAACCCCGGCTCCCCGAGCGCTTATGCACAAGGGATTTTGGCTTCCTATAGCGCCAGTTTATTCATTCAAGTGATGTGGCAAGTGGCGCCCGGCGTGAGCGATCCGCAATTCCTGCTCGATCTCATCATAGATAAGGCTTATGATACACGCAGCGGCGATATGAGCGTGACAAAGATTCACAACATGAACGTCGAATATACCGCGATCACCACCACCGCTTCCCCGCTTTTACCGTTTGGCGGCGCAGGCGCGTGGACTTGCGGCGACCGCGCTTTCGCGTGGAAAGCCTACACCGCGGATGCGTCTTCCGCGCAAGCCATATTCAACGACGCGCTCAATCGTTTTGCCTGCAACACGAACAAATGAATCGATCTGCTTCGACTTGCTACGGCCAGGCCCTTATTGGCCCGGCATCACCAAGTAATGCTTGGTTCACTGAAGCGGCCAATCGATCATTCCTTCTTCTTCGCCTCCTGCCAGAGACTTTCCATTTCCTCCAACGATAAATCCGACAGGTTCCTGCCCTGTGCTTTCGCACCTGCTTCGATGTGCGCGAAGCGTTGTTTGAATTTCAAATTCGTCCCACGTAAAGCGGATTCGGCGTCCACCTTTTTCCAGCGCGCCAAATTGACCAGCGCAAAGAGTAAATCACCGATCTCCTCGCTGACGTCATCGGGTGCGTCCGCTTGTTTGACCTCCTGAATTTCCTCGGCAATCTTTTCCAGCACTCCCTCGATCTCGGGCCAATCGAAACCGACACGCGCGGCGCGACCCTGATATTCCTGCGCCTGATTCAGCGCGGGCAAAGCCGCGGAAACACCGTCCAGAAATCCCTTTTGTTCTCCGCCGTTCGTCTTGCGTTCATTTTCTTTGAGCTTTTCCCAATTCTGTAAAACGTCGCCTACGCCGTTCACTTTGACCTCGCCGAAGACGTGCGGATGCCGCCGAATCAATTTATCGCAAATGCCTTTGACCACCGTTGTAATCGAGAATTTCGCTTCTTCGTGCGCGATCTGGGCGTTCAACATTACCTGCAACATGAGATCGCCATATTCTTCACGCATGGCAGGGAAGTCGCGCCGGTCAATCGCATCCAAAGCCTCATACGTTTCCTCGAGCAAATTGGCGCGCAAGGACTCGTGCGTTTGCTCGCGGTCCCACGGACAGCCGTTCGGCGCGCGCAGATGAGCGACGATCTCCTGAAAGGCCTCGAAACTCGTCCCCTCTCCCAGCGATGGGACATATAAGCCCGCGTCCGCGCTCCAGCGATTCAACTCATCCAATTTCCCAACTGTGATTTCCCGAACTTCGTCCCTGCCAACCCATTGCACAGAAAAAGACTCGGGATAGTTCGCCAGCAGAATCGTCCCAATCACGGAGGCCAACTCCTTCGTACCAATGCCGAGGATCAAAGCCGGGCAATCGGGCGGGAACGGCGGCACATGCGCGGAACGAAGCGAATCCGCCTCGAGCAGAACCAGCCGCGAGGGCGGAGCGATTCGCAAAGTCGAAAAAATAGAATCAACGAGGGAAAGATTCATTCATGCTACTCCGTTAAATACAAAACGTAATGCGTGAAGTGTAACACGCATTACGTTCATGCTTTTTGACCGATGAAAGATTTAGCGCTTGGTGTACGTGGGGGCCTTGCGGGCGCGCTTGAGGCCGGGTTTCTTGCGCTCTTTGATGCGGGCATCGCGGGTGAGCAAGCCGAACTTGCGCAGGGCCGAGGTCCAATTGGAGTCGATCATCACCAGCGCCCGCGCCAAACCCAAACGAACCGCTTCGGTTTGCCCGGTTACGCCGCCGCCGCTGACCACAACGCTTACGTCGTATTTCTTGATCTCCTGGCCTACCGCGTTGAACGGGCGCAAAATGTCCTCGAGGTCGCCGAGGCGGGTAAAGTACGCGCCCGCTTCCTTCTCATTGACCATGAACTTTCCACTGCCGTTCATCAGGCGCACGCGCGCAGTGCTTTCCTTGCGGCGGCCGATGCCTTCATAATATTGAACAGACATAATACCTTCCGATCCTTTCTACTTCAACTCTTCGGGGTTCTGAATCCCGTGCGGATGTTCTGCCCCGGCATAGATCTTCAAGCGCTTGAGCAACGAGCGGCCCATGCGATTATGCGGCAACATGCCCCACACCGCGGCGCGCAGCGCGCGGTCGGGATGCTGTTGCAACTGGTCGCGCAGGGAAATGGTCTTGATGCCGCCCGGGTAACCGGAGACGCGATAATAATTTTTCGTATCGAGTCGGCTGTGTGTGCGCGTGCCGGTCACGGTCACGTTCTTCGCGTTCACCACCACCACGTAATCGCCCATTTCCACGCCGGGCGTAAAACTCGGTTTATGTTTGCCGAGCAGTACATGCGCGATGCGCGTGGCCAGGCGGCCCAGGTTTTGGCCGTCGGCATCCACCACGAACCATTTGCGTTCGATTTCTTTCACTTTCGGATAGTACGTCTTCTGTTGCACTTTCGTCTCTCCGTTCATTCCTTGATGATAACTATTTGACGATCTAATATATTACTTCAACCAGAGTCAGCCCGTGCGCAGGAGCGAGGCCTGCGGGGATTTCGCTTCGCGCCGGACCCTTTGCCTGCTTCGCTAAAGAACGGGCCACAGCCTCCACCGAACACTTTCCCTGCGCAACCGCCGTCTGCACAAAGACCAGCCGCCTCACCATGCGATACAAAAACGCGTTCGCTTGTATCTCGAACTGCCACTCGTCGGCGTCGTTTCGCCACTCGGCTTTCGTCACCGTGCGGATTGTCGTTCCTTTCGTTCCGGTCGGCGAGCCAAAGGCGGCGAAATCATGCGTGCCGATCAAACGGGCCGCGGTTCGTTCGAGCAGGCTTCCATTCACGGCGGGCCACACCCGCCAGGCCAGTTTCTCGCGTAACGGGTCGCGAATCGGCTGGCAAAACAGGCGGTAGATATAGCGCCGCGAATTCGCATCGAAGCGCGGATGAAAATCATCCGCCGCGACTCTGACTTCGCGCACCGCCATATCCGCGGGCAATTCGGCGTTGAGCGCGCGCAGAAGCTGTTCGTCGGTGTGCCGCCAATCGAAGTCGAAGACAGCCACCTGCCCCGCCGCGTGAACGCCGGTATCCGTCCGCCCGGCCATCAGGATCGAGCGTCCCGGCCATCCCAACTTGCGCAGGGCTTTTTCAAACTCACTCTGCACCGTTCGGGCCTTCGCCTGTCTCTGACTCCCTTTGAATTGGGAGCCGTCGTAGGCGAGGATCATCTGGTAACGTGCCATGATCAGAGAGCAGCGAACAACTGTTGAAGACGGTCGACTACTCTCGCAATCGCTACTCTTCCACCAGCTCCAATAAAACCATCTCAGCCGAATCGCCGAGGCGCGGGCCGAGTTTGAGCATGCGCGTATAACCGCCGTTGCGATTGGCGAAGCGCGGCGCGATCTCATCGAAAAGCCGCTTCACCAGTTGATTATCGCCCAGTTTGGAAGCGACCAGACGGCGGGCATGAACTTTCTCGGCGTCGCCAGCCTCCGCGCTATTGCGGGCAATCGTGATCAACCGTTCCGCGTCCCCGCGGATCGCGGCGGCTTTGGCGCGCGTGGTTTGGATCCGCTCGTGCGTAAAGAATTGCTTGATCAGGTTGCGCCGCAGGGCCACGCGTGCGCCTGTACTGCGTCCAAGTTTGTATCCAGAAATAGAATGTCGCATCGTTCAATTACTCCGAATTCGATTCGTCTTTAAGAAAGCCCTTTTCGTGCATCTTCTGACGCAATTCATCGAGGCTCTTTTCGCCAAAGTTGCGAATGGACATCACAGCCGTTTCGCCTTTTTCCAGCAGGTCGAGCACATCGCCAACCGTAGTGATTCCTGTGCGCTTCAACGAGTTAAAGACGCGCACCGAAAGGTCCAACGCCTCAACCGGCGTCTCGGCCACTTCACTGCTTAAGCGACTGCCCGAAACCTCGCGCTCTACGGTCACGGCCAAAGTTTCCTCGTTCACGCCTGCGATGTAGCGCAGGTGATCGATCAATAGTTTGGCCGATGTGCTCAAGCCGCGTTCCGGCGAGATCGTGCCGTCCGTCCAGACATCGAGCACCAATTTATCGTAGTTCGTGCTCTGGCCCACGCGGGCAGAAGTCACCTCCCAGTTCACGCGCTTGACCGGGCTGTAGATCGCGTCCACCGGCAATTCGCCGATAGGCATGTGCCCGCTGCGTTCGTTGGCCGGGGAATATCCGCGTCCGCGCTCGACCGTAAACTCGATATCCAGCTTTGTTTTATTATTATCCACCGTGAAGAGATAGAGATCGGGGTTGACGATCTCGACCTCGGCGGGGACGATAATATCCGCGGCGGTTACCGTTCCTTCGCCGCGCACTTCCAGGTGCATACGGGTGCTGTCCACACCATCCAGTTTGATGCGCAGTTGTTTGACCTGCAACATCACCTGGATCACATCTTCACGCACGCCGGGAATATCGCTAAACTCGTGCAGAACATCGGCAATACGCATCGATGTTACGGCCGCACCATCCAACGAGGACAACAAGATGCGGCGCAGGGCATTGCCCAACGTCACGCCATAGCCTCGTTCCAGCGGGCTGATCGTGAATTTGCCATAATTCCGAGCCTCGGCTTCCCGCTCAATCTTCGGCATAACCATATTCGTGATACCCGTCACGGTTCACCTCTCCCAGTAACATACAGAGTCTTTGAACCGGTTGGGACTTTCCCCGGTTCAAAGACAATCTGAAGACTAGCGTCGCGAGTAATACTCAACGATCAGCTGTTCGTTCAAACTACCATCGATCTCGGCCCGCTCCGGCAGGCGTCCAACCGAACCAGACTTCTCTTTCAGGTTACGGCTCAACCAAGCCGGCGGATTGCGTGTTTCGGCAACAGCATCCAAATCCTTGAAATACGTCAGTCCTGCAGAGCCATCGCGCACGCGAATCACGTCACCGTCCTTCAACAGCATCGAGGGCACGTCCGTGCGACGATCATTGACAGTGAAGTGTCCGTGAGTGACCAGCATCCGGGCCTGGGCGCGGCTCGCCGCGAAACCGAGGCGGAAGATCACGTTATCGAGGCGCGTCTCCAAAATCTGCAACAAATTCAAACCGGTCAAACCATGCCGGCCGCGCGCCGTTTCATAGTAACGACGGAACTGACGCTCCAACACTCCGTACACGCGGCGCGCTTTCTGCTTGGCGCGCAGCTGGCGGGCAAAGTCGGATTCGCGTCCGGTACGGCTACCGCCGCGGCTGGCCGTGCGTCCGTGTTGCCCGGGGGCAAAATTACGTTTTTCGAACGCGCACTTTGGGGTAAAACAGCGTTCGCCTTTTAAATAAAGTTTCTCACCTTCACGCCGGCACAATTTACAGGCCGGTCCTAGAGTTTTTGCCATACTTTTCTACCTCGCCTAAATTAAACGCGGCGCTTCTTCGGCGGCCGACAACCATTATGAGGAACGGGAGTAATATCGGAAATGGAGCGGACTTTCATACCCATTGCCTGGACCGCGCGAATCGCGTTCTCGCGTCCGGGGCCGGGACCCTTTACGAACAAGTCCACTTCCTGAATGCCCAGTTGCTGTGCGGCTTTGACAGCCTGCTCAGCGGCCAGGCGCGCTGCAAAAGGCGTGCTCTTACGCGAGCCTTTGAAACCCGCCGAGCCAGCGCTTCCCCAGGCAACCGTATTACCTTCGGTATCCGTCACTGTTACGATAGTATTGTTGAAGGAAGCAAAGATATGCACCTGTCCCGAAGACAGGGCGCGCTTCCCTTTTTTGGCGCCGCCAGTGCGCCGGGTGGAACGTACACTCTGAGCCATGTTTTCTCTCCATACCTTTCAGGACAGGTTTACTTCTTCGTACCGCGGCGACGACCGCGCCCGGCCACAGTCTTCTTGGTGCCTTTGCGGGTGCGCGAGTTGGTGCGCGTCCGCTGACCGTGAACCGGCAAGTTGCGGCGATGACGCAGGCCGCGATACGAGCCGATCTCGATCAGACGTTTGACGTTCATCTGCACTTCGCGGCGAAGATCGCCTTCCACCTTGAAGTTCTTCGAGATGTACTCGCGTAAAGCGGACACGTCCGCTTCGCTCAAATCCTTTACGCGCGTATCGGGGCCGACCTTGGTATGAGTCAAAATTTCCTGGGCACGCGTCGGTCCGATTCCGTAAATATAAGTGAGACCGACTTCCACCCGTTTGTTGCGGGGCAGATCTACGCCTTCAATTCTCGCCATGGTTAATTACCCTTGTCGCTGCTTGTGCTTGGGATTTTCGCAAATGACGTACACGCGCCCTTTGCGCCGCACAATGCGGCACTTGGCGCAGCGTTTGCGAATCGATGGTGACACTTTCATAAGTTCAAACTCCTTGCTCACTGACTATCTGAATAGCCAAGTTTTTGATTATACTTGCTCGCTTATCATCCGTCCAGTGCCGCCGCCTGCGAAGGTTACAGGACAGTCAGGATGAGGGGATCTCCTTCGGTAACGGCAACGCTGTGCTCAAAATGCGCCGTTAGCGACCCATCCGCAGAGACGACCGTCCACTGGTCGGGCAGGACGCGCGTTTCGTTGGTTCCGACCAAAACCATCGGTTCGATGGCGATGGTCATTCCCGGGCGGAGCAGAACGCCGCTTCCCGCGGACCCGTAATTGGGCACCTGCGGTCCTTCGTGCATTTCCCGTCCGACGCCGTGGCCCGTATATTCGCGCGTCACGTAAAAGCCATGGCTTTCCACGTAATGTTGTATCGCCGCCGAGACGTCGCCCGTGTGATTGCCTGCCCGCATTTTTTCGATGCCGACATACAACGCTTTTTCGGTAACGTCCAGCAGGTCTTTTGCTTCGGGTGCGATCTCTCCGACCCAGCCTGTCAGAGCCGAGTCGGCCACATAGCCATCCAAAATCGTCCCTGAGTCAATCGAGACGATATCCCCGTTTTTCAGCTTGCGTCGCTTATTGGGGATGCCGTGCACCAGCTCGTCGTTGATAGAAACCGTGATCGAAGCCGGATATGGCGGATGGCCGTACCCTTTGAACGGCGAGGTACATCCGTGTTTCCGCAGCACTTCCTCAGCAGCCGCGTTGAGGTCGGCTGTGGTTACACCGGGTTGTAAAAGTTCCTTGGCCGCAGCCAAGATACTTGCATTGATTCTTCCCGCTTCGCGCATGGTCTTGATCTCGGCGGGCGTTTTAATATGGATTTGTCGAGCCCAGTTCATTATTTCACTACTTTTTTCAATGCATCCAATAAATGCGCGGTGACTTCCTCGACCGGAAGATCGCCATTGATTTGAACCAGCACTCCTCGCTGGCGATAGTAATCCACCAACGGCGCGGTTTGCTCCAAATAGACGCTGATGCGTCGTTTGACGGTTTCGGCTTTGTCGTCGTCGCGTTGATAAAGTTCAGATCCGTCGATGTCGCAGATACCAGCCTGCTTCGGCGGTTCGAATTTTTGATGATACGTATGTCCGTGCGCCCGGCAGACCAAGCGGCCGCTAATCCTCTCGGCCAGAACCTCCTCAGGGGCCGAGATGTAAGGTACAAGATTTACGCGGCCCTTGAATTCCGCCAGCATCTTTTCGCACGCGTCGGCTTGCGCCGGGGTGCGGGGAAACCCGTCCAAAATGGCGCCAGCTTTACAGTCCGGCTGAGAGAGGCGTTCGCGAAGCATGCCGATGGTGACGTCGTCCGGCACGAGATCGCCTCTATCCATGTAGGATTTGGCTACTTTTCCCAAATCCGTATGATCCTTAAGGTTCTCTCGAAACAACTGCCCCGATGAGATATGCACCTGGCCTGTTCGTTCTGAGATAACTTCGGCTTGCGTACCTTTGCCAACACCGGGAGGACCGAGCAGGACAATGTATATCGCCATTCACCTTCTCCTTAGCGGACGAGTAGTGAGTCTTGATACCCATGTAATTTGAGTTCTGCGTCGATATTCATAAAGACGTCGCGTACGACACCCACGACGATTAGCAAGCCGGCAGAGGAAACCAGGAACAAACCGGAGGAGGATGCTACGGTGGCCGAGCTGATTCCCAACACCTCCAACAATAAGCTCAACAGGAACGGCATGATCGCCACAAGCCCCAGGAACAAGGCGCCGGGCAAAGTGATGCGGCGCTGAACGCGGCTCAGGTACTTTTGAGTGGGCGGTCCGGTATGGACGCCGGGGATCGCCGCGCCGACTTTCCTCAGGTTGTCGCCGTAGTTCTGCTGATCGAATAGAACCGAGGTGTAAAAGAAGGTGAAGATCACGACCATGAGGAAATAAAGCAACCAGTAACCCCAGTTATTCGTCCCTGAGCCGCCAAAGAAGTTTTGCATACTTAAGAAGAAGGCGGCCACGCCCGGATTGGAGGACTGAGTAAAGTAACTGGCAAGGATGGCCGGGAACTGAAGAATGGCGCTGGCAAAGATCAATGGGATCATGCCCGCCAGATTAACCATCAACGGCAGAGTGCCTTTGACCGGCATGGACATGCGGTTTCCCATGCGGCGGCCGGGGTACATCACCGGAACGTTACGCCGGCCTTGTTGCACATAGACGATCGCATACACGGTCGCGATCAACACGATCAAAGTGAAGATGATCATGAACACGCGCGTGCTTTGATCCGAGAGCAAACGGGTAAAGTTGAAGGGCATGCGCGCGACGATGCCCGCAAAGATAACGAGCGAAAGACCCTGCCCGCGAATGCCGTATTCCGAGATCAATTCGCCCAGCCAGATGGCAAACATCGTGCCCGCCGTCATTGCAAAAAGCACGGCCAGCGACGGCAGCCACAACTTGCCTGTGAAGCCGAAAGCGATGATCGGCTGGTTGAGAACCTGAATCGAAAGCGAGTTGAAGATGTTGATCTGACCGATTGCGGAAAGAGCCGCCATCGGAACGGACAGGAAGTAAGTCCAGCGTTCCATCCATTTCTGGCCTTCACGCGGGTCTTCTTCCATTCTGCGCTGTAATGCGGGGATGATGGGGATCAACAACTGCAAAATGATCTGCGCCGTGATATACGGATAAACGCCCATCGAGAGCAGGGAGAAGTTCGAAACCGTTCCGCCGGAAAGCAGGTCGAGAAAGCTCAGGAAGTTTCCGCCAGCCGCTGTGGTTTGATGGAAAGCCTTCAGAACCGAAAAATCCACGCCGGGAGCCGGGACGTTGGAAGCGATTCGATACAACGCCAACAATCCCAAAGTGATCAATAACTTCCGGCGAATGTCCTCGGATTTCCAAATGCGCGACAGGCTCGTGAACATGGATTGCATAAAAATATCCTCGCGAACCTTATTCGATCACTTCCACGCTGCCGCCTGCCTGCTCGATCTTGGCTTTGGCGCCCACGCTGACGCGATGCGCGCGCACTTTGAGCGCGACTTTCAATTCTCCGCGCCCCAGCACAACCACAGGGTTGCGCGGATCGCGCAGGAGATGCGCGGCTTCGAGCGATTCAGGCGTAACTTCCGCATTGGCTTTGAAGGACTGCGACAACTGATCGAGGTTGACTTCATTATAGGTCACCTGATTCGGCGGCGTGAATCCTTCACCGCGAATGAACGGCAGTCGGCGGTAGAATGGCAGGTTCCCGCCCTGACGATAGATGTGTCCGCCCTCGCCGGAGCGCGAGCCTTGACCTTTGGTGCCGCGGCCGGCAGTTTTGCCCTGCCCGGCCGAGATACCGCGTCCCACGCGCTTGCGATTCTTTTTGGAGCCTTCGTTCGGCTTGAGATCGTGTAGTTTCATCTTCGTTCACTCTTCGATCTTGAGCAAATGGATCACTTTATTCAACATGCCGCGCAAAGCGGGCGTGTCCTTATGCTCAACAGTTTGATGTAAACGGCGCAGACCCAGGGCGCGCACCGTCGCTTTTTGATCCTTGGTATAGCCGATCGCGCTGCGAACGAGGGTCACGCGCAAGGTCTTACCGGCGGTTTCCTTTTTAGGCATGTTGCTTCCTCCGCTCCCAGAAAGGCAGTACGTCCTCCGCTTTTTTACCGCGGCGGGCCGCCTCTTCTTGAGGGGACTTCATCCGCTCCAGAGCGTCGAAGGTGGCCATAACCACATTCAACACGTTGGCGCTGCCCATGGATTTGGTCAGGATATCGCGCACGCCGGCTACTTCCAACACCGCGCGCACTCCGCCGGCCGCGATCACGCCCGTTCCGGGGGAGGCCGGCTTCAGGAAAACGCGCGCCCCGCCCACTCGTCCGAGGGTTTGATGCGGGATGGTCGTTCCCGAAAGGCGGATGACGCGCAAATCCTTGCGAGCGCGCTCCGAGGCTTTACGCATGGCGTCTGGCACGGCGTTGGCCTTGCCGATGCCCATGCCGATCGAGCCTTTCTTATCGCCGGTCACAACGGTCACGCGGAACTGGAAACGGCGGCCGCCCTTGACGACTTTCGCGACACGAGCGATTTCGATCACACGCTCTTCGAAGGCATCCTGCGATTCGTACTGTTGCTGTTCTTTTTCAGTAATTTTATGTTCCGACATTTAAACTCCACTCAGACCTAGAACTGCAGTCCGCCTTCACGCGCGCCGTCGGCTAGGGCTTTGACACGCCCAACATAACGGAACCCGCCGCGGTCGAAAACGACCGTTTGAATCCCTTTGCCCTTGGCGCGTTCGGCCACGGTTTGCCCGATCAATTTGGCCTGCTCCACTTTCTTGAGGCCTTTCATCTTCTCGCGTAATTCCTTATCCGCAGAAGAAGCCGAAGCGAGGGTGTTCCCAGCCACATCGTCGATCACCTGGGCATAGATTCCGCTGAGACTGCGAAATACGTTGAGGCGCGGACGCTGTGCCGTTCCAAAAATCTGTTTACGCACGCGCACATGACGGTGGGCGCGGGCAGAATTACGACTCTTTACAGCCATGACTTACTTGGCTCCTTTCCCGGCTTTTCCGGCTTTGCGCCGAATGCGCTCACCGCGATAACGCAAGCCTCTTCCGTGATACGGCTCGGGCGGGCGAACTTTGCGGATGTTCGCGGCCACCTGACCGACGACTTCCTTGTCAAAACCCAGTATTTTTACCTGATGGGTCTTCTGATCCACTTCGAACGAAACACCTGCCGGCGGTTCAACTTTCACCGGATGCGAATATCCGACGTAAAGAGCCAGGTTCTTGCCTTCTATCTCGGCGCGGTAACCCACGCCTTCTACTTCCAGCACCACCTGAAAACCCTTGCTTACGCCGTGAACCATGTTCGCCAACACGGCGCGCGTGGTGCCGTGCAGGGCGCGTTCGGCCGCGTTCTCGGATTTGCGCGTAATGTGGAGTTGGTTATTCTCCATCGCGATTCCGATCAACGGCGAAAAGGTGCGCTGCATTTCGCCTTTCGGACCTTTTACGTGAACGTGCGTACCTTTCAATTCGACCTGCACGCCGCTCGGTATTTCAACGGGCATACGACCAATGCGAGACACTTCTACCTCCTACCAAACCTTGCACAAGATCTCGCCGCCGACGCCCAATTGACGGGCGCGCGTACCGGTCATCACGCCTTTGGGCGTGGAAAGAATGGCAACGCCGATGCCCGAGAGCACCCACGGGATATCCGACTTCTTGGTATAGATGCGGCGGCCGGGTTTGCTGACGCGTTCCAGCCCGGAAATTACGGGTTTTCTCTGCCGCCGCTCACCCACATACTTGATCTTCAAACGCAGAACTTTCTGCTCGATCTTTTCACCGTCAACGACTTCGAAATTTTCCACAAAGCCCTCGTCCTTCAGAATCCTGGCGATCTCCACCTTGATTCTGGAGCTGGGCATCGCAACCTGGGCATGCCCCGAGAGCACGCCGTTGCGGATACGGGTTAACATATCAGCGATTGGATCATTTACACTCATGATCTACCTCTGTTACCAGGACGACTTCACGACGCCGGGGATTTTGCCGGTCAACGCCAGTTCGCGGAAGCAAATGCGGCACAAGCCGAAGCGGCGGATGTAGCCGCGCGGGCGGCCGCAGCGCTGACAGCGGTTCCGAACCTGCACCGTGTGCCGGCGGCGGAGTTCACGATATTGCATACATTTCTTGGCCATAAGTTATGCTTCCTTCTTGCTAAACGGCATTCCGAGCATTTGGAGTAGGGCGCGGGCTTCATCATCATTCTGGGCGGTGGTCACAATCGTGATCTCCATCCCGCGCAATTTATCGATCTTATCGTATTCGATCTCTGGAAACACCAATTGATCCTTGAGACCGAGCGTATAGTTTCCGCGGCCGTCGAAGGCGTTGGCAGATACGCCGCGGAAGTCGCGCACGCGCGGCAGGGCAATATTCATCAACCGGTCGAGGAAGGACCACATGCGGTCGCCGCGCAGCGTTACCTTGGTTCCGATCAATCGGCCTTCGCGCAGTTTGAAGTTGGCGATGCTCTTGCGCGCCTTCGTCGTGACCGGTTTCTGTCCGGTGATCTGCATCAGATCCGAGGTTGCCGCTTCGAGCGCCTTGGGGTTATCCAATGCCTCGCCCAGGCCGATGTTCACAACCACTTTCTGAACGCGCGGCACCTGCATCACATTCCTGAACCCGAACGATTTGAGAAGGGCCGGGGAAATTTCCTTTTTATAACGTTCCTGCATTCGATTCATTCTAAATACTCCGCGGCCTAGTCGATCAAAGCCTGGCAATGTTTGCACACACGATGCGCGCCGTCGTCGTCGCGCTGGACGCTGACGCGTGTGGCTGTGCCGCATTTCGGGCAGATCAGCATCACATTCGAAATATCGATCGGGCCTTCGAATTGGATGCGGCCCGGGTTCATCTGGCGCCCGGCTTGCATCTGCACCTGCTTCTGGTGTTTGGTGCGGATGTTGATACCCTGCACCACCACGCGGCGGTCGTTGACCAAAACATTGATCACTTCCCCGCGCTTGCCTTTATCTTCGAGGCGGCCGCTGATAACTTCAACGGTATCGCCTTTACGGATCTTCACTTTCATACCTTCGCTCCCACGCCTAAAGAACTTCCGGAGCCAGCGAGATGATTTTCATATAGCCTTTGTCGCGCAGTTCGCGCGCCACCGGGCCGAAAATACGACTGCCTCTCGGGTTACTGCCGTCGGCGTCCAAGATGACCGCGGCGTTATCGTCGAATCGGATATAAGAGCCGTCTTCGCGGCGCCATTCCTTCGTACAGCGAACGATCACAGCCTTCACCACTTCGCTCTTTTTTACCGAGCCTTGCGGCGCGGCCGACTTGACCGTTGCCACGACCACGTCGCCAATGCGCCCATAACGACGGGTCGAACCGCCGAGCACGTGAATGACAAGTAACTCGCGCGCGCCCGTGTTATCGGCCACTTTGATGCGAGATTCATGCTGGATCATGACTGCTCCCCTTCATTCGAATCATCGGCTTCTTCCGCGGCGGCGGGCTTGTCCACTTCTTTTTGCTCCACGCCCACGTTAGCCACCGACTCTACGCCCGAGTCGGCCGTACGGATCTCGCGCTTGATGATCGATTCGACCACCCAGCGCTTCTCGCGGGACAAAGGAGCGGATTCAACGATCTGCACTTTGTCCCCAACCTGGCAACCGATCTCGTCGTGCGCCTTCACGCGGCTACTGCTGTGCACCACTTTTTTGTAAAGCGGATGACGGAACTTGCGCGTGATTTCGACCACGACCGTTTTGGTCATTTTGTTACTGGTGACGACACCAGTTATGCGACGACGACTATTCATACTTCACCTTCTTGCGCGGCTGCGCGCTCGGACTCGTGCAAAATCGTCTCCATGCGGGCGATATCGCGGCGCAGAGCGCTCAGACGATTGAAATCGGTCAGTTGACCGGTCACCTGCTGGAAACGCAGTTTCATCAACTCTTCGCGCGCGTCGGCCAGCTTAGTGTGGATCTGCTCCACGGAAAGTTCGCGAACTTCAGCGGCCTTCATCTCACTCGCCTCCTTCGCGCGCCACTACTTTGGTCTTGATCGAGAATTTATACTGCGCTCTCTTCAGAGCTTCTACCGCGATCTCGGAGGGCAAACCGCCGACCTCGAACATGATGCGGCCGGGCTTGACCACTGCCACGTAATATTCCACATTGCCCTTACCGGAACCCATGCGGGTTTCCGGCGGTTTATGAGTATAGGCCTTGGCCGGAAAGATACGGATCCAGACTTTGCCGCGGCGCTTCATCTCATGCACGATGGTGCGGCGGGCCGCTTCGATCTGGCGGGCGGTTACCCAGCCCGGTTCGAGCGCCTGCAAGCCGTATTCGCCGAAGGAAATCTCCGCTCCACGCAGAGCCTTGCCTCTCATGCGACCGCGCATCTGCTTGCGCCATTTAACACGTTTTGGCATCAACATAATGACAACCTCATTTCACAGCGAACGCAGCGATTCATTCGCTGACGTACACGCCTTCCGTTGCTTCGATCTTCTCTTCAACCTCGGGCATGATCTCGCCTTTGTAAATCCAAACTTTGATCCCGATCTGACCATAGGTCGTTGTAGCTTCGGCCATGGCAAAATCGATATTAGCGCGCAGAGTTTGCAGAGGCACACGTCCATCGCGCAGCCAAACGTCACGCGCCATTTCCGCGCCCGCCAGGCGGCCCCCCACCGCAATCTTGATGCCCAAAGCGCCCTGGCGCATGGCCTGTTGGATGGCGCGCTTCATAGCGCGGCGATACGCAATACGGCGTTCCAATTGATCGGCGATGTTATACGCCACCAGCATTGCATCGGTATCCGGCGACTCGACTTCTTTGACATCGAGTTCGATCTTCTTGCCGATTAGGGATTCCAACGCGGCGCGGATCTTCTTCACGCCTTCGCCTTTACGGCCGATCAGGATACCGGGCTTGGCTGTGTGGATCGCTATGCGAATCTTGCCGGGCGTGCGCTCCACGTCCACGCGGGAGACACCCGCTTTGCGGTTCAAAATGGTTTCCGGCATGCTCTTCCGCAATTCGCGGACTTTGGCGTCAGCCGCCGCGCCGCCTTTGGAGGTTTTGCCCAATAACAAACTGCGGATGGCAAAATCCTGATGAAGCTGTTGGCGGTACTGGGAACCTTCTGCGAACCAGCGGCCTTGCCACGGTTGATTAATTCCCAGGCGCATACCAATTGGATGAACTTTACGACCCATAATTTCTCCTCTATGCTCCGCGCTCGCTCAGGATGACCGTCACATGCGAGTTACGGCGCAGGATCGGCTTGAAACGGCCGCGGGCTCCAAAGCGGCGCCACTTGCGCGTGGGAGCTTCGTCGGCAAAGATCTTTGCAACATATAAATCGTCGCGGCTGATACCGAAATTTTCCTCTGCATTGGCAACCGCCGAGGCGACCAGCTTTCGCACTGGGACTGCCGCGCCTTTATTGGCAAAGCGCAGAATTTCCAACGCGTCGATGGCGCTCTTACCGCGCACCAAGTCGACCACCAGGCGAGCCTTCTGAGCCGATACCGGAAGATAACGAAGTTGAGCGTGAATATCGGTCATGACTTACTCTCTTTCGCGCCCCCTGCCGCCGGTGTAGACGCGGCTTTTTCGCCGGCCATGTGGCCGCGGAAGGTGCGCGTCGGGGCGAATTCGCCCAAACGATGGCCGACCATGTTCTCGGTAATGTAGATCGGCACGTGCCGGCGTCCATCGTGAACGGCAATGGTGTGTCCCACCATCTGCGGGAAGATCACGGAAGCCCGGCTCCAGGTGCGGGTGACTTTTTTCTCGCCTTTCTGATTCATCGCCTCGATGCGTTTAAGCAATTTCGGCTCGACGAAAGGCCCTTTTTTCAATGATCTGGACATAATCTCGTACCTCTAGTTTCTAGCGACTGCTCTTACTGCGGCGGCGCACGATATATTGATCAGTCTTTTTGTTACGGCGAGTCCGTTTGCCCAAAGTGGGCTTGCCCCACGGGCTTTTCGGGCTGGAAATACCGACGGGTTGGCGTCCTTCGCCGCCACCGTGCGGATGGTCGCGCGGGCTCATGGCGGAGCCGCGCACGGTCGGGCGGATGCCCTTGTGACGCTTGCGTCCGGCCTTGCCCAGCTTGATATTGCCGTGATCGAGATTGCCAACCTGACCGATGGTCGCGTAACAGACCTGTCGAATTAAGCGCACCTCGCCGGAAGGCATGCGAATCTGAGCGAAGTCGCCCTCTTTGGCGAGTAACTGCGCCGCGCCGCCTGCAGAGCGAACCAACTGCCCGCCTTTACCCTCGCGCACTTCGATATTATGGATCAAGGTGCCGACGGGAATATTGGAGATCGGCAAAGAGTTGCCGGAACGAATCTCGGCGTTTGGTCCGGCCATTACCGTGTCGCCCACTTTCAAATCGAGGGGAGCGACGATGTATCGCTTCTCGCCGTCCGCGTAAAAGAGCAAAGCCAAACGCGCGGTACGGTTCGGGTCATATTCGATTGCCGCAACTTTGGCGGGAATCTCGCGCTTCTCGCGCTTGAAATCCACCACACGAATAAAACGCCGGGCGCCGCCGCCGCGATGACGAACGGTCACGCGGCCGTAAGTGTTGCGGCCGCCGCTCTTGCGCAACGGCACAAGCAGTGCGCGCTCGGGCGTGGACTTGGTGATTTCTTCGAAGGTAGAGCCGGTCATTCCGCGTTGACCCGGCGTCACCGGTTTATACTTTTTAACTGGCATTACTGCACCCCTTCAAAGATCTCGAGGGCCTGGCCCTCGGCTAACGTTACAAGCGCCTTCTTGTAAGCCACGCGGCGCACCAGTAAACGACGGCTCTTTGCGCGGCGGCCGCGCTTGGCCGGCGCGTTGACGATGTTGACGCGCGTGACGTTGACGTCGAATAAAGTCTCGACCGCGTCCTTTACCATCGTACGAGTCGCCTCGTTGGCCACCACAAAAGCATACTGGGATAACTTCCCGGACTGGTAGCTGGATTTCTCGGTCACCAACGGGCGGAGTAATACGTTGTAAATCGTGATCATATCTGTCTCCTATCCCAGGTGAGCGCTCAACACATCCAAAGTCTTAAGCGGCAAAATGACTTTTTCGTAACCCAGCACATCGCGGACGTTCACGTAACCGGCCAATAGGATTTTGGCATCTTCGATGTTGCTGGAACAGCGAACCACGTTCTCATACGCCTGATCTTTTTCGGGCATTAACACCAGCGCGCTGGCATCGCCAACCAAATTGTTCAACGCCTCTACCATGAACTTGGTCTTCGGCTCCTCGAAATTGAGTTCGTCCACCACCACAATTCCCGCTTCGGAGGCTTTGGCGCTCAAAGCCGAACGTAACGCCGCCTGACGCATCTTCTTCGGCATGCGTTGTTCGTAACTGCGAACATGCGGTGTGTGGATACGTCCGCCGCCCACCCACTGCGCGGCACGCGTCGACCCCTGGCGGGCGCGGCCGGTCCCTTTTTGCTTCCAGGGCTTGCGGCCGCCGCCGGCAACTTCGGCGCGCGTCTTGGTCTCATGCGTACCGAGGCGGGCATTCGCCATCTGACGTACATAGGCCTGATGCATCAGGTCCACATTGATCGGGGCTTCAAAAACTTTCGCGGGCAGTTCGACCTCGCGAAGCTTCTTGCCTTCCATATTGAAAATATCTACCTTCATGGTTAATCTGCGCGCCTACTGCTTACGCGCCTCCTTGATCAGAATCAGGCCGCCCTTCGGCCCGGGCACCGCGCCATGCACGCCAAGCAAATTCCGCTCTGCGTCCACCATGACGACTTTCAAATTCTGCGACGTCACGCGATCCGTGCCCATGTGCCCCGCGCCGCGCGCACCTTTATACACGCGTCCGGGCGTTGTGCCGGAGCCGCGCGAGCCGGGCGCGCGGTTGCGGTCGGACGTGCCGTGTGTGGCGTTCATGCCGTGAAAGTGATGACGTTTCACCGCGCCCGCAAAACCCTTGCCTTTGCTGACGCCGATCACATCTACACGTTCACCCACGGCAAACACATCCACCGTAACCTTGTCGCCCACTTTCAGTTCATGTTCTTTCGAGCGGAATTCGCGCAGAAAACGCAAAGGGGGAAGTTCATTCGTTTTGAGGTGGCCCAATTGGCCGCCCGTCAAGCGTTTGGGATTGACCTCGCCAAAGCCCAACTGCACGGCCGAATAACCTTCCTTTTGAGGCGCGCGCACCTGGGTAACGTAACATGGCCCAGCTTCGATGACTGTCACCGGATAGGCAACACCTTGCTCATCGAAGATCTGGGTCATGCCGATCTTCTTTCCAATCAGCCCTTTTAACATACTTTATTTTCTCCTTCAAAAGTGTATTGACGAGACTGTCAGCCGGGGCTTCGGCTGCATCATCTCCGTGCAACGCAGTTAGAGGGTCGAGAGTGGAGCGTTTGTTTTTGATCCGCTCTCATGGACCCGCTCTTGCGTTGTCTCTCTAAATCCAGCAATATCGAATTTATTGACTAGATTTTGATCTCGATGTCCACACCCGCCGGCAGATTCAAACGCATTAGCATATCAATCGTCTTTGAATCGGGATCGAGTACGTCGATCAAGCGGTTATGGGTGCGAATTTCAAAGTGCTCGTGTGAGTCTTTATCAATGAAAGTCGAGCGCCGTATTGTAAATCGTTCTGTCTTGGTTGGCAAGGGCACAGGCCCAACCACATGAGCGCCGGTTCGTTCGGCTGTTTCCACAATCCGCTTGGCGGATTGATCGAGCACGCGGTGATCATAGGCTTTCAAACGGATGCGGATTTTCTGCTTCGCCATGTGTCACCTATTCAATGATCTTGGTGACGACACCGGCGCCGACGGTCAGGCCGCCTTCGCGGATGGCAAACTTCGAGCCTTGCTCCAACGCCACCGGCACGATCAGTTCCACCGTCAGGTTCACGTTGTCGCCCG
>WBZO01002751.1_pt1 | contig 22076 bp, 23 predicted proteins | sample 5204261 | NCBI WGS metagenome assembly WBZO01 (sample SAMN12412400, study PRJNA552823) | activated sludge metagenome | isolation source: activated sludge from anammox sidestream of wastewater treatment plant... | place: USA: North Carolina | collected 2017-09 | reverse complement strand
CGTGGGCGGCGGCGAGCGCGCGCACATTGGCCAGCTCCAGCGTGACCGGCAGATCCACGGCCGTGAGTTCGAACCCGGCCTGACGCCACAGCAGCGCCTGGTGCAGCCAGTGGGCTCCAATGTCGAGCACGCGCTTGCCCCGGGACATGTCCCAGGTCGACAGGAACTCGGCTTGCGTCACGCAGAAGCGCTGGTAGTGGTGAGCCAGGTACGCGTGGTCGGTGCCGCCGTGGTGATCGAACTGGCTGGCGAATTCATGCAGCGACGTGAACATCCAGATGTTCCTGTGGTCCGCGCTCGCCAGCGGCATCGGCGAGACGATCGCAAGTATGGCATGGGTTGCCATTGGCTGGTGTGACACGCTACAGACATCAACCACGCCCGCGTGCAGGTCCGGCGCAGCGGTGGGAGTGGGCGCTGCGCGTGTGGCAGGCGCGTGCGAGTTGGTAGAGTGGTCGGCTCCGACGCCCCGCACCACAGGCACCGACCATGACAGGATTGCGCGTTTTCTCGCATACACCGGCCAACACCGAGATCGTGTGCGCGCTTGGCTGCGCGGATCGGTTGGTGGGCGTGGACGCGGACTCGGATCATCCGGCCGAGGTGGTGGCGCGCCTGCCCAGGGCCGGGCGCGACCTCGACCTGGATGAGCAGGCGGTGCTGCGCCTGCAACCCGACCTCGTGCTGACCTCGCTCACCGTGCCCGGCCATGAGCACGTGGTCGAGCGCCTGCAGCGCGCCGGGCTGGCCATCCTGGTGAGCGATCCGCAATCGCTGCAGGGCGTGTACGCCAATATCCGCCAGATTGCGGCCGCGCTCGGCGTGGCCGAGCGCGCCGAGCCGCTGATCGCGCAAATGGACGCGGCGATGCCTGCGGTCGCGGTCGCGCAACGGCGTCCAGCGGTGCTGGTGGAGTGGTGGCCCAAGCCGGTGATCGCGCCGGCGCGGCATTCGTGGACGACCGATCTCATCGAGCGCGCGGGCGGGTGCAATCCATGGGCCGACGAGGACGCCAAGAGCCTGCCGCTGGAGAACGCGCGCGTGCTCGCGGCCGCGCCCGAGGTGGTGGTGATGAGTTGGTGCGGCGTCAAGGAGTCCAACTACCGCGCCGACGTGGTGCGCCGGCGCGAAGGCTGGGCCGATGTGCCCGCGGTGCGCGGCGGGCACATCCACGCCTGCAGCGAAGCCTTCCTCGGCCGTCCCGGGCCGCGTCTGGTCGAAGGCTATCGGCGCCTGCGCGAGTACATCGCGCGGGCGCAGTGAGTCTCCGCGCGCCGCGCATGGCCGCATTCGCCCCCTTGTCGACGGCCATCATGTCGAATCGACATATGCCCGGGTGATCGCGCGCATTGTTGCGCGTGCGATCAGCGCCTATCATGCCCGCGCCCCAAGGTGACCGACCGCGCCATGCGCGGAAGGTTGAAACGGGAATCCGGTGCCGCCGCGCGTGCCCTGCACGCCGGTCATTCCGGAGCTGCCCCCGCAACGGTAGGCGAGTTTCGATTCACACGCAGCCACTGTGCTCGATGCATGGGAAGGCGTGAATCGCGCAGACGCAAGTCTCGACTCGCGAGCCCGGAGACCGGCCATGGGACATGACCGGACATGCGGTGGGCGATGTCACGGGGTCGCGCTTGCGCGCCGACACCTCGTTCCGTTCCTGCTTCCTGTCCATGCAGCCATCAATTCCGCGCGGGCAGGCGCGGCAGGAGCGTTCCGTGAATTCATTGCATTACCGTTGGCTCGGCAGCTGCGTGCTCGCCGCGTTGCTTGTCACCTGCAACCGTGCGCACGCCGAGGAAGAAGCCGGCGCACTCGAAACCGTGGTGGTTACCGCCAGCCGCACCGCGCAACCCGAAGACAGCACGCTGGCGCCGCTGACCGTCCTCACCCGCGAAGACATCGATATCCTGCAGCCGGCATCGCTGCTGGAGCTGATTGGCTCCACGCCCGGCGTGGTGATCAGCAATAGCGGCGGGCCGGGCAAGGCGGCGTCGGTGTTCCTGCGTGGCACTTCGGGCGCGCAGGTGCTGGTGCTGGTGGATGGCGTGCGCATGGGCTCGGTGAGCTTCGGCGGCGCCTCGCTGCCGTATCTGCCGCTGGAGCAGGTCGAGCGCATCGAAATCGTGCGCGGGCCGTTTTCCAGTCTGTACGGCTCGGATGCGATCGGCGGTGTCATCCAGATCTTCCTGCGCCACGACAGCGGCACCTCGCGCGGCAATGCCAGCATCGGCGTCGGCAGCTACGACACGCGCAAGGCCAGCGCAGGTTATTCCGCCGCCGGCACGCACGGCTGGCTGTCGGCGCAGGCTTCGCATGAGCGCAGCGATGGCATCAATGCCTGCCGCCTCGGCGCGGCAGCGGCGTTTGCCGCCTGCTTTGCCGACGATCCCGATCTGGATGGCTTCAAGGACAACGCACTGACCCTGACCGGCGGCTATCGCTTCGACGAACGCTGGAGCGTGGACGGCGTCGCCTTCCGCAGCGAAGGCAACAGCCAGTTCGACGGCTCGATGAGCGATGCGGTCGATTACTCGATCCAGAACGTGGGCGGCCAGCTGCACTATCAGCTTGCCGAGCGCGTGCAGCTGTCGCTGCGCGGCGGCTCCAGCACCGATTTTTCCACCAACCTGCTGCATGGCGTCGAGGACAGCCGCTTCGACAGCCGCCGCAGCATGGCTTCGCTGCAGGCCGACATCCGGCTCGCGCCGGGATTGCTCACGCTGGGGTATGACTGGGAACGTCAGGCGCTGTCCAGCACCACCGCCTACGACGTCACCGAGCGTCGCATTCGCGGCCTGTATGCGCAGTGGCAGGCCAGGTTCGGTGCGCATTCGCTGCAGGCCAGCCTGCGCCGCGACGACAACAGCCAGTTCGGCGGCAAGACCACCGGCAGCGTGCTGTGGGGCGTGGAGATCGCCGAGGGACTGCGTCTCACCGCGGATTACGGCAGCGCATTCCGCGCGCCGACCTTCAACGACTTGTACTACCCCGGCTACAGCACGCCGACGCTGCGCCCGGAGAATTCGCGCAACCTGCAATTCGGCGTGCGCGGCACGCCGGCGTGGGGGCAGTGGTCGCTGCAGGCGTATCGCAACGACATCCGTGACTTGATCGAATTCGACGCCAGCACCTACAAGCCGAGCAACCTCGGTCGTGCCCGCATCGTGGGTCTCGAAGGCGTGCTGCGCGGCGAATGGCAGGGCTGGGATCTGCGCGCCACCGCCACGCTGATGCGTCCGACCGACGAGACGCCCGGCAGCGCCTACGCGGGGCACCAACTGCCGCGGCGCGCCCGCCGCATCGCGCACTTCGACGCCGACCGCAACTTTGGCCGCTTCCGCATCGGCGCCGGCTGGCAGGTGGTGGGGCAGCGCTACGACGACATCGCCAACCGCCATCCGCTCGGCGGCTATGCCCTGCTCAATCTGCGCGGCGGGTGGCAGATCAATCCCGACTGGAGCCTGGATCTGGCGCTCAACAACGTGCTGGACAAGTCCTACGAAACCGCCTGGTACTTCAACCAGCCGGGACGCAACGGCCTGCTGACGCTGAACTGGCGTCCGGCGCGCTGATTCCATCGACCACACGACATGAGGAGAGACGACATGCAACGGGTATCGCGCGAACAGTTCCTGATCGTCGGCGGCGCACTGACGCTGCTGCTGTTCTTCACCCGCTACAGCTACTTCGGGCTGTCGGCATACTGCGCCAACGCGACGATGGCGGTGTTCTTCCTGAGCGGGCTGTATCTGCGCCGGCAGTGGGCATTCGTGGCCCTGGTGCTGTTTGCGATCGGCATCGATCTGGTTGCGGTCGGACTGGGCCAGTTGCCGGCGCAGCTGATCACCCGGGCCTATGCCTTCGAGCCGCTGGCCTATGCGCTGCTGTGGTTCGGCGCGCGCGCCTGTGCGGATGCTGGCGCCACGCGGCTGCGCCTGTTCGCGGTTGCGCTGCTGCTGACCCTGCCCGCATTCGCCGTGACCAATGGCGCGTTCTACTGGCTGAGCGGCTTCTTTCCTGCGCCCAGCCTGGGCGGCTGGGTCGCCAATTTTCTGCAATGGGCGCCGCTGTTCGTCGGCACCACGCTGGCCTGGGTGGCGGGTGCGCTGTTGCTGCACGCCGGCATCGCGTGGATCACTGCGGCACGCATGACGCAGCGTGCGCTGGCCGGTCACGCGCAGCGCGCCTGAAGGCCGGACTTGCAACGGACGCGGCGCAGGCCGCGTCCGCCCTCCGAACTTGGGAGAACGACATGAGTGGAATCGGACTGGATCGGGAAAGTACGCAACCAGGTTTCGGCACGGCGCGGCGGGTCTGGCTCGCGGCCTTGCTGCTGGTGGCGACGTTTTGCAGTTTCATGCCGTGCCTGACGCCGTTTTCGGCGCTGGCGGTCGCGCTGGCGGCAACCGCGCGGCTGCGCAGCGCGCTGGCCGTCATGCTGGGCATGTGGATGATCAATCAGGCGGTCGGTTATGGCTTCCTGTCCTATCCGCGCACTTGGGATTCCTACGCATGGGGCGTGGTCACGCTGCTCGCCGCGGCGGCGGCGGTGGTCGCTGCCCATGGGCTGCTCCGCCGCGGCAGGCCGGCTTCGCAAGGTGCGCGCGTGGTGCTGGCCTATGTCCTGGCGCACGCGGTCTACGAGCTGGTGCTGCTGGCCGCCACGCCGGTCCTGGGTGGCATCGAGGCGTTCTCGCCGGCGATCATGACGCGTATTTTTCTCGGCAACGCGCTGTGGCTGGCATGTCTGATCGCCTTCAACGAACTGCTGTCGCTGGCGCTGCGCCCATGGCTGGGCCGCTGGCCGAAGATAGCGAGCGCCGCATGAGCGACCTGCGCATCGTTTCGCTGCTGCCCAGCGTGACGGAAATCGTCGTTGCGCTGGGGTTGGGCGACAATCTCGTCGGACGGTCGCATCAATGCGATTTTCCGCCGCAGGTGACTGCGCTGCCGGTGCTCAGCGCCTCGCGCATCGCCACCGGCGGCGATGCGGCGACGGTACATCGGCGCGTGGGCGAAATCATTGCGCAGGGATTGTCGATGTATGTGGTCGATGCCGAACGGCTGTGGGCGCTGGCTCCCGATGTCATCCTCACCCAGACGCAGTGCGCGATCTGCGCGGTGACGCCGGGGGATCTGCAGTCGGCGCTCGACCGCTGGCCGCTGGCCGACCGGCGGCCGATGACGGTGTCGGTCGAGCCCAATGACCTGGCGGAAGTCTGGCAGGCCATGCTCGACGTCGCCCGGACGCTGGGCGTGGCCGAGGCCGGGCAGGCGCTGGTGCGGACGCTGCAGGCACGGCTCGATGCCCTGCGGCGCGCCGTTGCCGGCCGCACTCGTCCGCGCGTGGCCACGCTGGAATGGACGGCGCCGTTGATGGCGGCGGGCAACTGGATGCCCGAGCTGATCGAGGCCGCTGGTGGCTGCAATGTGCTCGGCGAACAGGGCGCGCATTCGCCGTGCGTGGATTTCGGCCAACTTGCCGCAGCCGATCCCGACGTCATCGTGATCACGCCGTGCGGCTTCACCATCGAGCATGGCATCGACGAACTCAGGCGACTGGCGCACGTGCCGGAATGGGCCAGCCTGCGCGCGGTGCGCGAAGGTCGCGTGTATCTGCTCGACGGTGTGCACTATTTCAACCGTCCCGGCCCGCGACTGGTCGAATCGGCCGAAATCGTGGCCGAGATCCTGCATCCGCAGGTCTGCGACTACGGTCATCACGGCACGGGCTGGATTGCGGCACGGACGTGGTTGCCGGCATGCGCGTGACGGCGACCTGTCCCGCATGGTTGGTGTCGGCGCCGGCGTCGGGGCAGGGCAAGACCTCGGTGACCGCGGCGCTCGCGCGCTGGCATGCGCGTGCGGGACGGCGTGTGCGGGTGTTCAAGACCGGCCCCGATTTTCTCGATCCGCTGGTGCACGAGCGCGCCAGTGGCGCACCGGCATACCAGCTGGATCTGTGGATGTGCGGCGTGCGCGATGTGCGGGCGCGCCTGCACGCTGCGGCGTCGAGCGCCGACCTGATTCTCGTCGAGGGCGCGATGGGGTTGTTCGACGGCGCGCCGTCGAGCGCCGATCTGGCCATCGAACTGGGCCTGCCGGTGCTGGCGGTGATCGACGCCGGCGCGATGGCGCAGAGCTTTGGTGCGCTCGCCTTCGGCCTGGCGCACTATCGCGCCGGACTGACCTTGCATGGCGTGGTGGCCAATCGCATCGGCAGTGCCTATCACGCGCAGCTGCTGCACGAGAGCCTGCCCGCGGGGGTGCGCTGGGTGGGCGCCTTGCCGGGCGACGCCGCGCTGGCCTTGCCCGAACGCCATCTTGGGCTGACCTGCGCTGCCGAAGTCGACGATCTGCAGTCGCGGCTCGATGCGCTGGCCCGCGCCTGGGACGAACATGCCGATACCGGCCTGCCACCGGCGGTCAGATTCGAATCGAATGCCGAGCCATCGGTTGCGCAGGCGCTGGCCGGACGGCGCATCGCGGTCGCGCACGACGCCGCGTTCTGCTTCGTGTATCCGGCCAATCTCGATTTCCTGCGCGCCGCCGGCGCCGAACTGTGCTTCTTCTCGCCGCTTGCGGGCGACGCCCTGCCGGCGTGCGATGCGCTATGGCTGCCCGGGGGCTATCCCGAACTGCATCTGCAGCGTCTGGCGGAACGCCGCGACCTGTTTGCGGCATTGCACGCGCATGTCGCGGCGGATAAGCCACTGCTGGCCGAATGCGGCGGCCTGCTGTGCCTGCTCGATGAACTGCGCGATGCCAGCGGGCAGAGCGCGCCGATGGCCGGACTGCTGCGCGGCCACGCGCGGATGCAGGCCCGGCTGGCAGGGCTGGGGCTGCAGGCGCTGGCGCTGCCAGAAGGCGAGCTGCGCGGGCACACCTTCCATCACGCGTGCGCCGAGATCGCGGCGCTGCCGTGGCGGCATGCGCACAATCCCAACGGCGGCCCGAGCCGCGAGGCGGTGTACCGCGAGCGACGCCTGACCGCGAGCTTCGTGCATTTCTATTTTCCGTCGCAGCCGGCGGCGGCGCTGGGACTGTTCGCCGGATGAACACGCATCCGCGCCGTGGTGGCGCCGCGACCCGCGTGCTGATGGTACAGGGCTGCACTTCCGACGCAGGCAAGAGCACGCTGGTTGCGGCGCTGTGCCGCTGGCTGCATCGGCGCGGTGTGGCGGTGGCGCCGTTCAAGCCGCAGAACATGGCGCTCAATTCCGCGGTGACCGCCGATGGTGGCGAGATCGGCCGCGCCCAGGCCTTGCAAGCGCAGGCGGCCGGGCTTGCGCCCGAGGTCGACTTCAACCCGGTGCTGCTCAAGCCCGACAGCGACTGTGGCGCGCAGGTGATCGTGCATGGTCGCGCGATCGGCCGCATGCAGGCGCAGCAGTACCACGATTACAAGCGCATCGCGCGCGAGGCCGTGCTTGCCGCGCATGCGCGCCTGTGCGCGCGCTTCGACGTGCTGCTGGTCGAAGGCGCAGGCAGCCCCGCCGAGATCAACCTGCGCGCCAACGACATCGCCAACATGGGCTATGCCGAAGCGGTCGACTGCCCGGTGCTGCTGATCGCCGACATCGATCGCGGCGGCGTGTTCGCGCATCTGCTGGGCACCCTCGCGCTGCTGTCCGACAGCGAGCGTGCGCGGGTGGCGGGTTTCGTGATCAATCGTTTTCGTGGCGACCGTGCGTTGCTGCAGCCGGGGCTGGACTGGCTCGAACGCGAAACCGGAAAACCGGTATTGGGCGTGCTGCCGTGGCTCGACGGCCTGCAGCTCGATGCCGAGGATGCCCTGCCAACGGCGCATTCGAACGCGACGCGGGCACGCCTGCGCGTGCTGGTGCCGGCCTTGCCGCGCATCAGCAACCACACCGACTTTGATGCGCTGCGCGCGCATCCCGAGGTCGCGCTGCAATACCTCGGGCCGGGCCAGCCGATGCCGCCGTGCGATCTCATCGTGCTGCCCGGCTCCAAGGCCACGCGCGCCGACCTCGAGTGGCTGCGCGCGCAGGGCTGGGAGACGGCGATCGCACGCCACCTGCGCTACGGCGGCAAGCTGCTGGGCATCTGCGGCGGCCTGCAGATGCTCGGCACGCGCATCGACGATCCGCTCGGCATCGAAGGCGAGGTCGGCAGCAGCGCGGGCCTGGGCCATCTCGACCTGCACACCACGCTGGCGCCGACCAAGGTGCTGCGCAACCGTCGCGCTCGCTTCACCTTCGGCGATGCTGCGGTGTGCGGCTACGAAATCCATTGCGGCGCAAGCGCGGGCGCCGCGCTGGAACGCCCCATGCTGATATTCGACGACGGCGGATGCGATGGCGCGCGTTCGCTGGACGGGCAGGTCATGGGGACCTATCTGCACGGCGTGTTCGACCAGCCCTCGGCACTGGCCGCGCTGTTGCGCTGGGCGGGGCTGGACGATGCCGCGCCGCTCGACCTGGATGCGCTGCGCGAGGCCAGCCTGGAACGCCTGGCCGACCTGGTCGGAACGCATCTGGACACCGGCTTGCTCGATCACTTGCTCGGCCTGGAGAAAACACCATGCGCAGTCTGATCCTTGGCGGCGCGCGTTCGGGCAAGAGCGCGTTGGCCGAGCGCATCGTCAGTGCCAGCGGCGCGCAAGTCGTCTACATCGCCACCGCGCAGGCCGGCGATGCCGAAATGGCCACGCGCATCGCCCATCATCGCGCGCGGCGCCCGGCTGCCTGGATGCTGGTCGAGGAGCCGCTGGCGCTGGCGCGGACGCTCACCGCGCAGGCCCGCGCCGACCGCTGCGTGTTGGTCGATTGCCTCACGCTGTGGCTGAGCAACCTGCTCGGGGGAGAGGATCCGCAGGACTTCGCGCGCGAGCGCGCGGCCCTGCTCGACGTGCTGCCACGGCTGCCCGGTGACATCGTGCTGGTCAGCAACGAGGTGGGCATGGGAATCGTGCCGCTGGGCGAGCTCAGTCGCCGCTTCGTCGATGAAGCCGGACGCTTGCACCAGGCGCTGGCCGCCGCCTGCGATCGGGTCGTGTTCGTGGCTGCCGGCCTGCCGCTGGCCTTGAAAGGAGGGTTGCCCTGATGCCGAGCTGGTGGTTGCAACCGTGTGCGATGCCCGATGCGGCCAGCGCGCAGCAGGCGCAGGCGCACCAGCAGCGCCTGACCAAGCCGCCCGGCTCGCTCGGTGCGCTCGAAACCGCCGTGGTGCGGCTGGCGGCCCTGCAACGGCAGCCGCAGCCGATGCTGGATCGGGTGTGGATCAGCGTCTTCGCAGCCGACCATGGGGTGGCCGAAGAGGGCGTGTCGGCGTTTCCGCAGGCAGTCACCGGCGAGATGGTGCGCAACTTCGCCAGCGGTGGCGCGGCGATCAGCGTGCTCGCGCGCACGCTTGGCGCGAAGCTCGAAGTGGTCAATCTCGGCACGGTCAACGATCCGGGCGACATCAGCGGCGTGCGGCGTGCGGTCATCGCTCCGGCTACTGCCAATTTCTGCCATGCCGCGGCGATGGACGCGACGCAGCTGCAGACCGCGCTGGCCGTCGGTGCGGCCAGCGTGGCTGCGGCCCGTGCCGATGGTGCGCAGCTGTTCATCGGTGGCGAGATGGGCATCGCCAACACCACCGCGGCCAGTGCGCTCGGCTGCGCGTTGCTGGGGGTTGCACCCGCCCAGCTGTGCGGTGCCGGCACCGGGCTTGATGCGCGCGGCATTGCGCACAAGGCGGCGGTGGTCACGCGCGCGCTGCAGCGGCATGCTGCTGCGCTGGAGCCGATCGAGCAGCTGCGCTGCCTGGGCGGTTTCGAGATCGCGGCGCTCAGCGGCGCATGCATCGCGGCCGCACAGGCTGGTTTGCCGGTGCTGGTCGACGGATTCATCAGCACCGCGGCGGCCTTGGCCGCGGTGCGCATCCATCCCGGCTGCCGCGACTGGATGCTGTTTGCGCATCGCTCGCAGGAAGCCGGTCACGCGCATCTGCTGCGGGCGCTCGATGCCGAGCCGCTGGTCGATCTGAATCTGCGGCTGGGCGAGGGCAGTGGTGCGGCGATCGCGCTGCCGCTGCTGCGCCTGGCCTGCGCGCTGCATGCGGGCATGGCCACCTTCGAGCAGGCCGGAGTGTCCGAATCGTGAGGCCGGCGAGCATCGACCTGCTGCGGCATGGCGACACCGGCCAGCGCAGCTATCGCGGCCAGCTCGACGACGCGCTCAGCGAATCAGGCTGGGCGCAGATGCGTGCCGCCGTGGCCGGTCGGCAATGGGACGGAGTGGTGTCATCGCCGCTGCAGCGCTGCGCGCGCTTCGCCCGCGAGCTGGCGAATCTGCACGGCTGGCCGCTGCGCCTCGACGCACGTCTGATCGAATACCACTTTGGCGCGTGGCAGGGCGTGCCGATCGAGGAACTGGCCGCGCGCGATGGCGCCGCACTGGCGCGTTTCTGGGCGGATCCACAAGCCTGCCCGCCACCGGCGGCGGAGCCGCTGGCCGCGTTCCGTGCGCGGCTGTGCGCGGCGCTCGACGCGATCGCGCGCGAGTACGCGGGGCGGCGCGTGCTGGTGGTGACCCATGGCGGTGCGATCCGCCTGCTGCGCTGCGTGGCCGAAGGCCGCGATCCGGGCGAAATGGCAGCCATCGAGGTGCCGCACGCAAGCCTGCACCCGCTGGCGTGGCCGGCGATGCGGGGCGTGGCCTGATGCGCGCGCTGCTGGCCGCCATCGGCTTTCTCACCCGCATTCCGGTGCCGCCGCAGGTGTTCGAGGACGCGCAGGCGCAGGTGCACGCGCTGCCGTGGTATCCGCTGGTGGGGGCGATCCTGGGTGCCTTGCTGCTGTTTGCGCAGAGCCTGCTGGCCAGTGCGCCGCCATGGCTGGCGGCGGCCTTGCTGCTGGTGGTGTGGGTGGCATTGACCGGCGCGCTGCATCTGGATGGCCTGGCCGACAGTGCCGATGCCTGGGTGGGTGGCCTCGGCGACCGCGAACGCACGCTGCAGATCATGAAGGATCCGCGCAGTGGCCCGATGGCGGTGGTCGCCGTGACGTTGCTGCTGCTGCTGAAGTGCGCCGCACTGGCCAGCTTGCCGCGCGATGGCGCGGTGGTGTTGCTGCTGGCGCCGATGCTGGCGCGCGCTGCCCTGGTCGCGGCTTTCCTGTATGTGCCCTACGTGCGGGCCGGCGGGCTCGGCAGCGCGCTGCGCAACGCGCCGCGAGGCACCAGCCAGCTTGCGGTGCTGCTGACGGCAGGCCTGAGTCTGCTCGCCGGCTGGCGCGGGCTGTGCTGCGTGCTGGTGACCGGGCTGATGTTCGTGCTGTGGCGGCGCGCGGGGCTGCGGCGGCTCGGCGGCATGAGCGGAGACACCTGCGGCGCGCTGGCCGAATGCGTCGAAGCCGGCGTGCTGGTGGCTTGGCTGCTGAGCGGGACATGAGCCGCCTGCGGGGCGGTGCATCTGCCGGATTTTCCGCCGGCGCGTCGGCAGGCGTGTAAGCTTGGCACCGGTTTTAAGCAGATGATGTTCCAACGCAATGCCGATCTACGAATTTGAATGCACCCATTGCGGCACGGTGTTCGACCGGCTGCAGAAACTGTCCGACCCCGATCCGACGCAGTGCCCGCAGTGCGGCAAGTCGGGCGTCAGGCGCCGCGTGACCGCACCGGCCTTCCGGCTGGCGGGCAGCGGCTGGTACGAAACCGACTTCAAGAAGGAAGGCGACACCAAGCGCAACCTGGCCGGCAAGGACGAAGCGCCCAGGCCGGTATCGGAAAGCAAGCCCGAAACCGCCAAGCCGGCCTCGACTTCGTCCGGCAGCGGCGACGGCTGACGTTTGTTTGCACACCGCGCCGGCGCAACCTCTACACTGCGCGCGGCGTGACTTTCACATGGCCATCGACTGGGAGAACGACATGTTGAGAACATCGAGCATCATCGCGGCGATCGTCGCCGCCTGCGCCACCGTTCCGGCCGGCGCGCAGAGCGTGCCGCAGATCGCCACCAGCGTGTTGACCGCGGCGCCGGCGCAGTGGGGCCCGGGGCCGGGCTGGGATCAGGACATCGACGTGCGCTGCCAGAGCGACGGCTACAATTACCGCATGTGCCAGATCGACACCGGGCGCGGCAGCAGCGTGCGTCTGGTGCGGCAAATCTCCAACACGCCGTGCATGGAAGGCCGCAACTGGGGCTGGAACCGTGCCGGCGTATGGGTCGATCAGGGCTGTGCCGGCGTGTTTCGCGTCAGCCGGCGCTGGTCGGGCGGGCCGAGCTATCCGCCGCCGGACAATGGCGGTTGGCAGCCGGGGCCGGGCTGGGATCAGTCGATCCGCGTGCGCTGCCAGAGCGATGGTTACAACTACCGCATGTGCCGTGTCGACACCGGGCGCGGCAGCAATGTCTACATTTCGCGCCAGATCTCCAAGACACCGTGCATGGAAGGCCGCAACTGGGGCTGGAACCGTGCCGGCATCTGGGTTGATCAAGGCTGCGCGGCCGAGTTCGTCGTCGATCGCCGCTGGCGCTGAGACCACGCAGGCCGCCACAAACGCCCGCCGCCCGGCGGGCGTTTGCGTTGCGGCAACCATGCACATTGCGGTGCAGCACAATCCTCCGTAGCATTTCGCGCTTGATTTCGCGCCGCAGTGGCGCCAGCGGACTTTCATGCGTACACATTTTTGCGGTCTCGTCGACGAGACCCTGACAGGCCAGACGATCACCTTGTGCGGATGGGCCGACGTGGCCCGCAATCTGGGCGGTTTGTGCTTCATCGATCTGCGCGATCACGAAGGCATCGTGCAGGTGGTGGCCGAACCCGCCGCCACCGAAGGCAATGCGCAGGTGCTGGCCACCGCCGCGCAGATCGGCTACGAGGACTGCCTGCGCGTGACCGGCGTGGTGCGCCGGCGCGAGAGCGTCAATCCCAAGCTGCGCAGCGGCCAGGTCGAAGTGGTGGCACAGCGCATCGAGGTGCTCAACAAGGCCGAACCGCTGCCGTTCCACGCGCATGAGAACCCAGGCGAGGACATCCGCCTCAAATATCGCTATCTCGACCTGCGCCGCCCCGAGATGCAGCAGATGATGCGCACCCGCATCCGCCTCGTGCAGGCGCTGCGGCGCTGGCTCGACGCACGCGGATTCCAGGACATCGAAACGCCGATCCTGACCAAGGCCACGCCCGAAGGCGCGCGCGACTTCCTGGTGCCGGCGCGCATGCATGCGGGCGAGTTCTATGCGCTGCCGCAGAGCCCGCAGCTGTTCAAGCAGATCCTGATGATGGCCGGCTTCGACCGCTACTACCAGATCGCGCGCTGCTTCCGCGACGAGGCGCTGCGCGCCGACCGCCAGCTCGAATTCACCCAGCTCGACATGGAGTTCGCTTGGGTCGACGAGCGGATCGTGCAGGACACGGTCGAGGCGATGATCCGCGACGTGTTCCGCGAAGTGGTGGGCGTGGAGCTGGCCGAGCCATTCCCGCGCATGAGTTATGCCGAGGCGATGCGCCGTTATGGTTCGGACAAACCCGACCTGCGCATCGAACTGGAATTGCTCGATGTCGCCGAGCAGGTGCGGCACTGCGAGTTCAAGGTGTTCAGCGAAGCCGCGCAGGCTGCCGACGGGCGCGTCGCCGCGCTGCGCATCCCCGGCGGCGCCACGCTGTCGCGCAAGCAGATCGATGAATATGCCGCGCACGCGGCCAAGTACGGCGCCAAGGGCCTGGCCTACGTCAAGCTCGACGAGGCCGGCGCGATCAACTCGCCGATCGCCAAGTTCTTCGCCGAGGATGCATTCAAGGCGCTGCTCGACGTGATCGGCCTGAAGAGCGGCGACATCGCCTTCTTCGGCGCCGGCGCGTACAAGACCGTCAGCGATTTCATGGGCGCGCTGCGTCTGAAGGCTGGCAAGGATTTCAACCTCGTCGCCGCCGGCTGGAAGCCGTTGTGGGTCACCGACTTCCCGATGTTCGAGTGGGATGCCGAGGAACAGCGCTACGTCGCGCTGCATCATCCGTTCACCGCCCCCGCAGTCGATGACGAGGCCGATCTGCGCGCGCATGCCGCCACGGCGGTGTCGCGCGGCTATGACATGGTGCTCAACGGCAACGAGATCGGCGGCGGCTCGATCCGCATCCATCGTTCGTCGATGCAGTCGGCGGTGTTCGATCTGCTTGGCATCGGCGCCGAAGAAGCACAGGCCAAGTTCGGCTTCCTGCTCGACGCCCTCAAGTACGGCGCGCCGCCGCATGGCGGCATTGCCTTCGGCATCGATCGCATCGCCGCGCTGATGGCCGGCACCGAATCGATCCGCGACGTGATCGCCTTCCCCAAGACCACCAGTGCGCAGTGCCTGATGACCGATGCGCCATCGCCGATCGCTGATGCGCAGCTGGCCGAAGTGCACATCCGCGTGCGGGAGAAAAGCCTTGGCTGACAAGGCGGCCCGCCCGTCCGGCGCATCGCGGGCTGCCCGGCGCGTGCCGCCGGCTGCGGCAGCGGCTGCGCCGGTCGCGCGCGAGCACGTGATCCTGCTGCACGGCATCTGGATGCGCGGCATCACCTTGCTGCCGCTGGCGCGACGCCTGCGCAGCGCCGGTTACACGGTGGAGACGATCGACTACGCCAGCGTGTTCCGCGGCATCGGCCCGGCCGTGCAGACCTTGCGCCAGCGCATGCTGGCGAGTGACGCGCCGGCGGTGCATCTGGTGGGCCACAGCCTGGGCTCGCTGGTGGCGCTCGAAGCCGCGCGCGGCGTGCGTGGCCTGCCGCGGGGACGCATCGTGTGCATCGGCGCGCCGCTGCGCGGCAGCGCAGTGGCGCGCAGCCTGGCCAGCGTGCCGGGCGGGCGTCTGCTGCTGGGGCAGAGCGCGGCGCCCCTGCTCAGCGGCCTGGAGGCCTGGAAGAGCACGCGTCCGGTCGGCGTCATCGCTGGCCGCCTGCCGTTTGGCCTGGGCGTGACGATCGGCCCGCTCAGTGCGCCGCATGATGGCACGGTGTCGGTCAGCGAGACGCAGCTGCCGGGCATTGCCGATCACATCACGGTGGCGGCCTCGCACACCGGGCTGCTGTTTTCCGGCGAAGTCGCCGAGCTCACCGTGGCCTTCCTGCGCGATGCGCACTTTGCGCAGCCGCCGGGCTGAGGCGGGCGGCAAGGCAACCGGCCATGATGCGCACGCTGCGATCCATCGCTGGAATGGCGGGCACCGTCCACGGCCTGTGCGGGGCATGGCGATGACGCGCTGGTCGTCCCTGCCCGTTGCGCTGAACCGGATGCCGGCGCAGCAGCCCGTGCGCATCGTCGGCGTCGATCCGGGCAGCCAGCGTACCGGCGTGGGCATCATCGACGTCGACGCCGCGGGACGCAGCCGCCACGTGTTCCATACCGCGATCAACCTGCTCGCCGCCGGGGATTTCGCGGCGCGGCTCAAGCGCCTGTTCGATTCGCTGGGTGCGATCCTCGCTGAATACGCGCCGCAGGAAGCGGCGATCGAGCGGGTGTTTCTCGCCCGCAACCCCGATTCCGCGCTCAAGCTCGGTCAGGCGCGTGGTGCCGCGATCTGCGCACTGGCCCAGCAGGGGCTGGGCGTGAGCGAATACGCCGCGCGCGAGGTCAAGCAGGCCGTGGTCGGCACTGGCGCCGGCGACAAGGCACAGGTGCAGCACATGGTCGGCTTGCTGCTCGAAGTGCCGGGCAGGCTGCAGGCCGATGCTGCCGACGCACTGGCCATCGCGCTCGCGCATGCGCATGTGCGCGCGAGCACGGCACGCCTGGGCGTGGCGCGCGAGGCGTGGAGGCGGCGGCGATGATCGGACGTCTCAGAGGCACGCTCGTTGCCAAGCAGCCGCCATGGATCCTCGTCGACGTGGCCGGCGTCGGCTACGAGATGGAAGCGCCGATGTCCACGTTCTACGACCTGCCCGAAGTGGGGCGGGAGGTCGTGCTGTGCACGCACCACGCGGTCAAGGAGGATAGCGTGGCGTTGTACGCGTTCCTGCGCGAAGGCGAGCGCAGCCTGTTCCGCGCGCTGCAAAAGGTCAGCGGTGTCGGCGCGAAGATCGCGCTGGCGGTGCTGTCGGGCGTGAGCGTGGAGGAGTTCACCCGGCTGGTGCAGGTGGGCGATCACGCGGCATTGACGCGCATTCCGGGCATCGGCAAGAAAACCGCCGAGCGCCTGGTGGTCGAGCTGCGTGACCGTGTCGACGGCCTCGCGGGAGGCGTGCCAGCGGCCAGCGGTCATGCCGACGCCCACGACCCGGTGGCCGAAGCCGGCATCGCCCTGCAGGCGCTGGGCTACAAACCTGCCGAGATCACGCGCCTGGTGCGTGACGCGGCCGCACCCGGCGATCGTGCCGAGGACATCATTCGCAAGGCCCTCAGGGCCGCGCTTCGCTGACGCGACCGGAGTCGCAGACCATGCAGGATTCGAACATCGATCCCAACAGCCCGCGCGCGCGCCTGTCCGCGCTTGCGCTCGGCGCCATCGGCGTCGTGTACGGCGACCTCGGCACCAGCCCGCTGTACACGATGAAGGAAACCTTCGCCGGCCATGGCCGGCCGGTGGACGAGCCGCATGTGCTCGGCGTGCTGTCGCTGGTGTTCTGGACGCTGATGCTGGTGGTGTCGATCAAGTACGCCGGCTTCATCATGCGCGCCGACAACAAGGGCGAAGGCGGCATCATGGCGCTGACGGCGCTGGCCCAGCGCGGTGTGCGCGGAAACCGCCACGTGTACTGGCTGGTGACCATGCTCGGCCTGTTCGGGGCGGCGCTGTTCTTCGGCGACGGCGTGATCACGCCGGCGGTGTCGGTGCTGTCGGCGGTGGAAGGCCTGGAGGTGGCCGCGCCGCATCTGGAGCACTACATCGTGCCGATCACGATCGTGATCCTGCTCGGCCTGTTCTGGATCCAGAAGCGCGGCAGCGGGCGCGTCGGCGCCGTGTTCGGGCCGATCATGTGCGTGTGGTTCGTCACCATTGCGCTGTTCGGGGTGCTGCAGATCGTCGAGCACCCCTACGTGCTCAAGGCGCTGTCGCCGCATTACGCCCTGCATTTCTTCCTCGACAACGGCTGGCCGGCGTTCTTTGCGCTGGGTTCGGTGGTGTTGTGCATCACCGGCGCCGAGGCGCTGTATGCCGACATGGGGCATTTCGGCAAGCAGCCGATCCGCATGGCCTGGTTCGGTTTCGTCATGCCGGCGCTGGTGCTCAACTACTTCGGCCAGGGCGCCTTGCTGCTGTCCGATCCGGCGGCGGTGGAGAATCCGTTCTACCTGCTGGCGCCCAAGCCCCTGCTGATCCCGTTCATCGTGCTGGCGACGATGGCCACGGTGATCGCTTCGCAGGCGGTCATTTCTGGGGCGTATTCGGTGGCGCGCGAGGCGATCCAGCTCGGGTTCCTGCCGCGCATGCGGATTCTGCACACCTCGCGCGAGACGATGGGACAGATCTACCTGCCGTGGGTCAACCGTCTGCTGCTGGTGCTGACGCTGGCGGTGGTGGTCGGCTTCCGGTCGTCCTCCAACCTGGCGGCCGCGTATGGCATTGCGGTGGTCGGCACGATGACCATCGATGCGGTGCTGGTGATGATCGTGTTTCGCCGCAGCTGGCATTGGCTGCGCAGCAAGGTGCTGCTGGTGGGGGCGCTGTTCCTCGGGGTCGATCTGGCCTTCCTCGCCGCCAATCTCGACAAGGTCGAGCATGGTGGCTGGTTCCCGCTGGTGCTCGGCGCCCTGATGTTCACGGTGATGGCCACCTGGCGACGGGGCCGCGAGCTGGTGGTGCGCGAGATCAAGCAAAGCGGCCTTGCGCTGGAGCCGTTCATCGCCTCGATCGTGGCGCATCCACCGCTGCGCGTGCCCGGAACGGCAATCTTCCTGACCGCCAATCAGGAGGGCGTGCCGCATGCGCTGCTGCACAATCTCAAGCACAACAAGGTGTTGCATGCGCGCAATATCATGCTCACGGTGGAAACCGTCGACACGCCGGTGGCTGAGAACGACGAGCGTTCCGCGGTCGAGTCGCTGGGTGATGAGTTCTATCGCGTGACCCTGCGCTTCGGCTTCGCCGAAGATCCCGATGTGCCAAACATGCTCGGCACCGTGACCAGTTGCGGCCAGCCGTTCGACATGATGGACACCACCTTCTTCCTCAGCCGCGAGAGCATCGTCGCCAGCGACCATCGCGGCATGGCACTGTGGCGCGACAAGCTGTTTGCATTCATGTCGCGCAATGCGATTCCGGCCACGGCATTTTTCCGCATCCCGGGCAACCGGCTTATCGAGCTGGGAACGCAGGTGGAGATTTGACCGGCGGCATGCGCGGCGCGCGGCGCGATACTGAATGGCACCTGCGACGGGTGCGGCCAACGCCTACCTCAAGCGCCGCGGGCGGGCGATAATCGGGCGATTCCCGAATTGCCATTGCCGGCCCATGGATCGCCTCACCTCTGCCAGCGCAACGCGCGAAGACGACCTCGTCGAAGCGACGATCCGTCCGCAACGGCTGGCCGAATACCTGGGCCAGGCGACGGTGCGCGAACAGCTCGGCATTGCCATCGAGGCAGCCAGGGGGCGCGGTGAGGCGCTCGATCACGTGCTGATCTTCGGCCCGCCGGGGCTGGGCAAGACCACGCTGTCACACGTCATCGCCAACGAACTGGGGGTGAGCGTGCGCGCCACCTCGGGGCCGGTACTGGAACGTCCGGGCGACCTGGCGGCGCTGCTCACCAACCTGCAGCCGCGCGACGTACTGTTCGTCGACGAGATCCACCGCCTGTCGCCGGTGGTCGAGGAAGTGCTGTATCCGGCTCTGGAGGATTTCCAGATCGACATCATGATCGGCGAAGGCCCGGCCGCGCGCTCGATCAAGCTCGACCTGCCGCCGTTCACCCTGGTCGGCGCGACCACCCGTGCGGGCCTGCTCACCGCGCCGCTGCGCGATCGCTTCGGCATCGTGCAACGGCTGGAGTTCTACAGCGCGCTGGAACTGTCGGCGATCGTGCGCCGCGCCGCGCGCATCCTCGACATCGCCTGCGACGCCGACGGCGCCGCCGAAATCGCGCGTCGCGCACGTGGCACGCCGCGCATCGCCAACCGCCTGCTGCGTCGCGTGCGCGATTACGCGCAGGTGCGCGCGGGCGGTGCGATCACGCGCGAAGTGGCCGATGCCGCATTGGGCATGCTCAAGGTCGATGGCGAGGGCTTCGATGCGCTCGACCGGCGCCTGCTCGGCGCGATCATCGACAACTTCGACGGTGGCCCGGTCGGCGTGGAATCGCTGGCCGCGGCGATCGGCGAGGAGCGCGGCACGATCGAGGATGTGCTCGAACCATTCCTGATCCAGCAGGGCTTCCTGGTGCGCACCGCGCGCGGACGCATGGTCACCGCCAAGGCGTATCGCCACTTCGGCCTGCCGGCGCCGCGCCGCCATGCGGTCGAGGATCTGTTCGACACCGTCGCGCAGGACGGCGCATCCCCGGCATCGGACGGCAAGGCATGAGCGGTCGCGTTTCCGAGGTGGCCGCAGACGCATTCACGATTCGCGTGCGGGTGTACTGGGAGGACACCGACGCCGGCGGCGTCGTTTATCATGCGCGCTATCTGCATTTCCTCGAGCGCGCGCGCACCGAATGGCTGCGCGCGCGCGGCCACGGCCAGCAGCGGCTGCGCGAGGACGAGGGCGTGCTGTTCGTCGTGCACCGCATGGATCTGGCGTTCAACGCGCCGGCACGGCTCGATGACTGCCTGATCGCCAGCGTCGAGGTGGACGAGGTGCGCAGCGCGAGTTTCTCGGTGCGGCAGACGCTGCGGCGCGAGGGTGAAGACGCGATCCTGCTCGATGCGCGCGTGCGCATCGCCTGCCTGGACGCACAGCGATTCCGGCCACGGCCGATTCCCGAACATTTGATCGAAGGGATCAAGTATCCATGAACAACGATTTGAACATCCTGGCCCTGGTGCTGCATGCAAGCCTGCCGGTCAAATGCGTGCTTGCGCTGCTGATCGGCTTTTCCGTCGCCTCGTGGTTCATCGTCTTCCGCAAGAAGTCGATGCTCGACCGCGCCAATGCCAGCGCCGACGAGTTCGAGGAGCGCTTCTGGTCAGGAGCCGATCTGGCCGGACTGTTCCGCGACATCACCGCGCGTGGTGATCGCCTGAGCAGCTCGGCGGCGATCTTCGAAGCCGGCTTCCGCGAGTTCGCCCGGCTGCGCCAGCGTCGTGGGGTCGATCCGCGCACCTTGCTCGAAGGCGCCCAGCGGGCGATGCGCGTGACCTCCACGCGCGAAGTCGATCGGCTCGAGCAGAATCTGGAATTTCTGGCCAACGTCGGCTCGATCAGCCCGTATGTCGGCCTGTTCGGCACGGTGTGGGGCATCATGATCGCGTTCCAGGGACTGGCCAACGTCAAGGAAGCGACCATCGCCATGGTTGCGCCGGGCATTTCCGAGGCGTTGATCGCCACCGCCATGGGCCTGTTCGCAGCGATCCCGGCGGTGTGGGCCTACAACCGCTTTTCGACCAAGCTCGAACGCGTGGCGCTGCGCTATGACACCTTCGTCGAGGAATTTTCCTCGATCCTCGCGCGGCAGGCGCACGTGGAAGATGACAAGACCTGACGGGCACGCAACCCCCGCGGCGTCCGTTCGCCGTTGGATGACGCGTGATGGCCGGCGCGCATGGCCGGCATCGCGGCGTCGTTTCCCCTCCTTCGCTTCCTGACTGCATTCCGATGGCTCTCGCATCCCGCCGCCACAAGCGCAAACTCAAGGCCGAGATCAACGTCGTTCCCTACATCGACGTCATGCTCGTGCTGCTGATCATCTTCATGGTCACCGCGCCGTTGCTCAACCTGGGCGTCGACATCGACCTGCCGCAGTCGGCGGCCAAGTCGATCCAGAACGACAAGGAGCCGGCCGTGGTCAGCGTCGATCGGGAAGGGCGGCTGTATCTCACGCTGTCCACGGCACCGCGCGAGGAGATCGATGCCGAGACGCTCAAGACCAAGATGGCCGCCTTCGTGCGCCAGAACCCGCAGATTCCGGTGTACGTCGCCGGCGATACCGCGGCCGACTACGGCAAGATCTACCAGGCGATGGTGCTCTTGCAGCAGGCCGGCGTGCCCAAGGTCGGCCTGATGAGCAAGCCGCCGGAAGCCGGCAGGACGCGCTGAGCGAATGGCCCGAACGGTTCGCAACCCGCAGGAGACTTTCGGCGACCGGCTGCGCGCGTTCGCGCTGTCGATCGGCGTGCATCTGCTGTGCGTGCTGGTGGCCCTGCTCGGCCTGTGGTGGACGAGCGAAAGCAAGCCCGTGGTGATGCCAGGGCCGGTGATCGAGGCGACGCTGGTCGGCCCGACCGCGGCCCCCAGGCGTGCCCACAACGCCCCACCCGCCGCGGCCAAGCCGCAGCCCGCGCCGCCGCCTCCAAAGCCCGCTCCCGAGCCGCCGCAGCCCGAACCGCCCAAGCCGCAGCCGCAACCCGAACCCCCCAAGCCGCAGCCGCAAAAGCCGACCGAGGTGACCCGGCAGGATCGCATCGAGCAGGAGCGGATCGCCGCCCTCGCCGAGCAGAAGGCCGAGCAGGAACGCAAGGAGCAGGAGGAGAAGATTCGCCAGCACCAGGTCGAACTGCAGGAGGAAAAGGCGCGCAAGCTGCGCGAGGAGCAGCAGAAGCAGCTGGCCGAGATCAAGAAGCAGCGCGAAGCGGCCGAGAAGAAGCTCAAGCTCGAAAAGCAGCGCCTGGCGCAGATCGAGGATCGCAATGCGCGCGAAGCCGCGCAGGCACAGCCGCAGGCCGAGCACGAGGCGCCGCAGGCGCAGACCGGGGCCAATGGTGCCGATGACGATCTGGCGGCGCGTTACGCGGCTGCCATCCAGGCGGCGGTGACCAACAACTGGAACCGGCCCGAAAGCGCCGCGCCGGGCCTGCGCTGCACGATCAACGTGGCACAGATTCCTGGTGGCGAGGTCATCAGCGTTTCCATCGGTTCACCGTGCAACGCCGATGATGTCACGCGCAATTCCCTGGAGCAGGCGGTCAAGCGTGCGGCCTTGCCGTATCAGGGGTATGAAAAGGTTTTCAGGCGCAACATCACCTTCAATTTCAGGTATGACGGATAG
>WBZO01002750.1_pt1 | contig 22085 bp, 13 predicted proteins | sample 5204261 | NCBI WGS metagenome assembly WBZO01 (sample SAMN12412400, study PRJNA552823) | activated sludge metagenome | isolation source: activated sludge from anammox sidestream of wastewater treatment plant... | place: USA: North Carolina | collected 2017-09 | reverse complement strand
GCGGCAAGGGATTTTCGGGCGCCATGAATGTCGCCCCTACAACAGGCTCTTTCAACCCATTCTGCCGGTGGGCTGGGGCGTTCAGCATTCCCGCTCCCTTCCATTGCCATTCCCACCCCCTCCATCGTCTTTCCCGCGAAAGCGGGAATCCAGTGGCAGCGGGAATAGATCCCCGCTTTCGCGAGGATGACAGTTTGTGGGTTGGGATTTTCGGGCGCCATGAATGTCGCCCCTACATCAGGTTCTTCCAACCAGTTCCGGTGGCGGGCCAAGGCATTGCGTCTTCCCCATACCTTCCGTCGCCACCCCAGGTCCTCCTCTCCGTCATCCTCGCGAAAGCGGGGATCCATGGTTCACGCCACACTGATTCCTGTTTGCCAGAGATGGCATTAAGATAGCCGATCGATCAATCACCTGGAGATTTATTATCATGAGAATTTTTCATCCACTCCTGAGGCTGCTGTATGCGTGTGCCATTCTTTTTACTTCTGCATGCGGAGGAGAAGCCCTGGCGAATGAAGCGGAAGTGTTTCTGTCGGATGTCTTCAATGAGCGAGTTTTTTACCACTATCAGGGTTGGGGAGGAATCGGGATAAACCAGGCAGTCGTTCCTCCGGATGGACGTGCCGCTACACCCCTTCAGATCGGTGAACAAAAATATGACAAGGGATTGGGGACTCATGGCCCCAGTGAAATTCTGGTGGACCTTGCAGGGGAATTTGCCAGCTTCAGAGCCGATGCCGGCCTTCAGACTCAGGCCATTCCCGAAGGTTCGATTGTTTTCCAGGTTTTTGTGGATGACCGGAAAGTATTCGACAGCGGAATTCTGAATTCCCGCGATCCTATAAAGAAAGTGGAAGTGCCACTTGAAGGAGCGGATATTCTGCGCCTGGTGGTCACTGATTCAGGTGATGGCATCACCTGCGATTGTGCCAACTGGGCCAATGCCTGCCTGGTTCTTTCTGGAACCCCTCGAAAAGGCAATCCATCCTCCTCTCAGATGGATATCGCCCCTTTCGCCCATGTCGTGACCTCGGCTGCGAACCGAAATGAAGGCACACACTCCAATCGTGTCCAGGAATTCCATCCCGATGATATTTATCTGGAGCAGCCAGTGCCCCGCCAGACCGATGGAACTTATGAGGTGCCCATCTGGACCGAGAATCGCGCCTGCATCGGCCTTACCTGGGCCGAGAGACGCTTTCTCCGGGAGGTTGGCCTGGTATTTCCAGAAGGCCAGACTCCCCCAAAGGCGGACAATGTCACTGTTCAGTACTGGACCGGTGAATCGCACTGGCAGGGGAAATGGGTCGATGCGGATGGGAAGTTCACTCAGGATGGGAACCAGTGGACATTTCGATTTGGCGGAGGCCAGGGAGCCTCGATTCCTTCAACAGGCACTGAAAAGATCCGCTGGATTTGGCCATCCAAACCCATCCGGGTTCAGGCCCTGACAGCCATCAGCCGCAGCCGCAATGAAAAGCAAGCCATCACACTTGAATCCGAGCCGGGATACGATGAAGAGGTGGCCACAATCGAAGCTTATAATGGCCACTTCCCGGCACAAGGGGATCAGGAGAAGGGTTTCAAAACAAGCTGGGATCTTTCACAGCCCAAAACACTCGATGTGGTCTGTACCTCGGCCATGCCCTGGAAAACCGACCGTACAGTCCTTAACTTCAGCACCCCGCGTGGAGCCTTTGCGGTCTCGATGGAGGATATCCTCAACAAGGGTGGGGTCTTTGTTCAGGACTTCGGCATCCTGGCATCCCCGGCGAAAAAGGCGGTCTCACTGAAGGAGTATAAAAAGTCGCTTGACAGCAGGAAGAAGGTTCTCGACCAGGTTCGTGAGATGCCGGATCAGACTTTCGAGGCAGCCTTCAAGGCGGTGCATAATCCGATCCAGAACCTTGGCCCCATGATGCTTTCCCTGGCCTGCGATAACTGGAAATTTGCCGCGCACCGTGAAGGAATGATCGAGTTCGATATTGCGCCTGATGACCCGCACCAGAGCTGGGGATCCTGGCAGCCAAAGTATCGAATGCATCTGATTGTTGAGAACAGAGACGACACAAAGACCAAACGCTTCCTCGAGGGGGAGTGGCTCCCGATTCCAGTGACTGTCCAGACCTGCGACAATGGGATCACGATCGCTCATAAGACCTTTGTCGCTCCTCTCGGAGAACCGCTGGAACTGTCACCCTGGTCCTATACCAAGCCGTTGTGCCTCGCCCTGTATACGGTGGAAAATCCCACCTCCGGTGATCTGGCATTCAAAATGGGTTATGAGTTTTCTTCCACCCAGGCGGTTGAACTGAAGCTGGAAAAGAAAGATGGCGGAATCGCGCTGATTCAGGGTAGCCGGGTTATCGCCTTTCTTCGGGCAGCCACTATTCCCGATTCCGCCTTCACAATCAGTGGGGCACGGGTCGACATCTCCCATCCGCTCGCCTCAGGCCAGAAGGTTGAGCTGCTGGCTGCAATTCCGGGCTGGGAATTTTCCGCTCAGGAATCAATCCCCGCGATTCATACAGATGAAATGGAGCAGGCTACACGGAAATACTGGGAGGAGAGGCTTTCAGAAAGCACTCAGATTGACATCCCAGACCCTCTGCTCAGCAACATCATCCGTGCCTCCCAGGTCCACTGCATGCTTGCAGCCAGGCGTGATCCAACCGATGGAACCATCGCGGCCTGGATCGCCTCGGACCGTTATGGCCCGCTTGAGAGCGAGGCTCACTCGATCGTTCTCGGAATGTCCCGTTTGGGCCATGAGAAGTTTGCCCAGGGCAGCCTGGATTATTTCATCAAGAAATATAATCCACAGGGATTCCTCACAACCGGTTATACCCTGATGGGGACTGGCTGGCACCTGTGGACTCTGGCGGAGCATTTCGATCTCTGGCGAAGAGATGGCTGGCTCAGTAAAAATGCATCGGAAATCACTCGTGTATGCCGATGGATCGCGGAGCAGACCCGAAAGACCCGGCGCCCCGAGCTCGATCCAGCCGAGTTTCCCGAGATGGGATTATTCCCTCCGGGGGTGGCAGCGGACTGGAACCGGTTTGCCTATCGATTTGCACTGCAGGGGCATTTTTCGGCGGGGCTTTCGAATGTCGGCCGGATCCTGGCAGCGATTGGCGATCCGAATGCCGCATCTCTGCAGCAGGAGGGGGAAAACTTCCGCCAGAGCATCCTCAAGGCCTATCAATGGTCCATCGCACGAACTCCGGCGGTGCAGCTCAAGGATGGTGTCTTTGTGCCGGCATCACCTTCCATTCTGTATTGCTTCGGCCCGACAGGCGATATCTTCCCCGGCGAAGATGGAAACAGGAGCTGGTGCTATGATGTCGAGCTGGGCAGCCATCACCTGGTTCCCACTGGTGTGATCGACCCGGGAAGCCCTGAAGTGGATTGGATGATCCATCATCTTGAAGACAATCAGTTCCTCGCCTCGGGGATGGGAGACTACCCGGGTGAAAAGAGCCAGGCCGACTGGTTCAACCTGGGTGGTTTTTCAAAAGTTCAGCCCTACTACACCCGAATCGCCGATGTATACGCTCTGCGCGATGAAGTGAAACCGTTTATCCGTTCCTATTTCAATGCGATCCCCAGCCTGGTTTCCCTGGAGAACCTTTCCTTCTGGGAGCATTTCCACAACATCGCGGCCTGGAACAAGACACATGAGACCGGGTGGTTTTTGTCCCAAACCAGAACAGTATTTGTCAAAGATGATGGCAATGAATTATGGCTGGCCCCATTTGTCACCTCGAACTGGCTGGATGATGGGGAGAAAGTTGCCATAAAGAACGCTCCCACTCATTTTGGCACTGTCAGTTACACACTGACCTCATCGATCAGGAATGGTAAAATCCAAGCTGAGATTGAATGCCCGTCCCGCTCCCGGCCCGAGATCATCAACCTGCGTTTGCGCCATCCGGAAGGGCTCCCGATGAAATCGGTCCTGGTGAATGGAGAGCAGCACAAGGACTTCGATGCCACCCGGGAAATTATCCGCCTGGCACCCGGTTCGAAAACCCTGCTTGTCGAGGCCCATTATTGAAGTCTTTTGATAGATGCGCATAGCTTTTCTCGTGGTTGATTGAAACAACTGCTCAACCCTGGCAGTAGCATCATACCCAGGAGACCAGGAGAAGTGTCAATCTTCCAGTAACGACTCGAGCGGGTGATGAGGTATTCGCCCTGGTTCGGTTTCCCTGCCCTCCCTCCATCGCCGACAGAGGGAAAAGCTGATGCTGCAGAGCGGTCTCATCCCATGTCCGCCCGAGACTGATTCATCCGGTTCAGGCATCAGCCCTCTGGTTCTTTTGAAAGCTCGATTTTTTCATGTTTCCAGCTTATAAAGTCATTCCGGATTTTATTATTATATTTCGATAATGAACTGCGTGAGTCCCTTGCGAACTGGAAGAATCATCCTCTGGGTTCTTCAACTCGTTTCAGCAACCTGCCAGGCATCCGCACTCTCTCAAGAAACCATCACTTTGTACTTCTGGGAAAATCCTGGAAGGATCGCAGCCACCTACGACCTGATCAAAGACTTCGAATCCCTTCATAACGGATCGGATGGAAAGCCTGCAATCAAAGTCGTCATGGGGCAGAGCGCGGAAATCGATCAGTCCGGCGACTGCCAGAGATTGCTCTGCTCCATCGCCGGCGGGGATCCTGCTGATGTCGTTTTCTTTGCACGGTTCGCTGTCGGAGAAGCCGCAGCACGAGGCGCATTCCTTTCACTCCAGCCCTGGTTGGAGCGCGACTGGAAGGAACGCCCGAAGGATCCATTCACTGTCTATCCAGAAATGTATTACAAGTCCTGCTGGGAGGAGGGTTGCTGGCAGAATGAGATGTATGCGCTCCCTCTCACCACAGACAACCGTGCCCTGTATTACAACAAGGATTACCTCGACCGTTATGCCGACAAGCTCATCGCCATTGGTTGTGTCGATCCAGAGGATCCCACTCAGCCGGGACCTCCAAGGACCTGGGCGCAGCTCAAGGAGTGCACACGGATTCTTTCGGAATACAGTAAAGACGGCAGGCTCACTCGGGCCGGATTCATTCCCAACTTCGGAAACTCCTGGTTGTACATCTATGGCTGGTTAAATGGTGGAAAATTTCTGAGTGACGATGGCAGGACCTGTTTGCTCAATGCCCCGGAGATCGTCGATGCGCTCACCTACATGACAGAACTGTATGACCTCATGGGAGGGGCCGCGGAGGTCTACCGTTTCCAGTCCACCATGCAGGGGGGGGATCTGGACCCTTTCCTGACAGGAAAAATTGCCATGAAAATCGATGGAGACTGGTTCTTGTCCGGGATCGCCGGGAATCGCCGGGACCTTCGTTTCGGCGTGGCTCTGCCGCCCGCCCCTGAAGGGAATCCACAGTTCGGCTGGCTCGGAGGGTGGTCCTACATCATCCCCCGCGGCGCCAGACATCCGGAGGCTTCCTGGGAGTTGATCCGATATCTTGCCTCAAAAAGGGCTGCCGGGATCTGGCACCGTGCCATGCGCCAGACTCTGCGTTCCAGCGGTCATATCTACATCCCGTCGTTTCACGCACGCCAGGATATCAACCTCTGGAATCTGGAAACTTTTCTTTACAGTGATCCGGATGTCGAAGATTCTTTCAAGCAGGGTGCCCGGGTATTTGCCGAGGATATCCCCAATGCAAAATATCGCCCGGTCAGCCCAGCAGGCCAGCTGCTCTGGAGCGAGCATATCCGTGCCATGGAGGGTGGCATCTTCAAGCGTTATGACCCATCCGATATCCACCATAATGCCCAGATGGCTCTGGATGAAAGCAACCGGATTGTCCAGGCGGAACTGGATCGCATCTACAGTACGGAAAAAGGGCCTGAACTCCCCTGGTGGTTTTTCTTCATCGCTTATGGATTGCTGCTGATCGCCGGATTCGGAGGGGTTCACTGGTATTATGACCGCAAGTCACAGGTCAGCGGATATTTCCGGACTGAATATCACGCGGGATATCTCTTTGTGCTTCCATGGTTAATCGGATTTGTGACTCTCGGAGGAGGGCCGATCCTGTTCTCCCTCCTGATCAGTCTCTGCTCTTATGATGTTCTCTCACCTCCCACTTTTATCGGCTTTCACAACTACATTCAGATGTTTACCGGAGATAATCTCTTCTATAAGAGCCTGGCCAATACCCTGTACATGGCCCTTGGCATTCCGCTGGGGATGGGATTGAGCCTGGCACTGGCGCTTCTGCTCAATTATGAAATCCGGGGCATGCCGGTGTACCGGACCTTTTTTTATCTCCCGGCCATCATGCCGGCAGTGGCCTCATCCATTCTCTGGATATGGATCTTCAATCCTGAGCAGGGGATCCTCAACAGCATCCTGTCACAGGTGGGCTTGACCGGCCCCGCATGGCTGCAAAATCAGAACTGGTCAAAACCCGCTCTCATTCTCATGGGCCTCTGGGGCGCCGGCAGTGGAATGATCATCTGGCTGGCTGGCCTCAAGGGGATTTCGAAACACCTTTATGAAGCGGCCGAGATGGATGGAGCTGGCAAACTCCAGAAATTCCGGAATGTCACACTCCCCATGCTCACACCTTATATCCTGTTCAACCTGATCATGGGAGTCATTGGAACATTTCAAATCTTCACCCAGGCCTATGTCATGACCCAGGGTGGCCCTCTCGACTCGACACTTTTTTATGCCTATGCACTCTTCAACAATGCCTTCCGATATCTCCGGATGGGATATGCGTCGGCCATGGCCTGGGTCCTCTTTGCAATTGTTCTTGCACTGACCATTGCTCAGGTTCGCCTTTCCCGTCGATGGGTTCATTACGAGGTCGAGAAGTAAGCCAGGGTTTGATGAAATGAGACGCTTCAGGACCATCAACAGAAAAGCACGAACTGCATTCCTCCATCTGACTCTGGTGGTTTCCTCCCTTTTTTTTGCCCTGCCCTTTTTCTGGCTGCTCAGCACCAGCTGTAAAGTTCCGGAGGAGATGCTCCCGGTTCGGTGGCTGCCACAAATCCCACCGGCGGTCATCCAGTCACCCTACATTGCACTGCGGGATAACGACAATCCAGCGAAGCCCCCCGCACTCGATGAAGAAGCATGGAACCACCTGCTCCCGCTCATGAGGCAGGCCATCCATAGTGGAATTCAATCCCTCAATCTCCCAGGCTTTTATGCATCGGCACTCCAGCGAACAGAGTTAACCGATGGCATCCTTCTGCGGCTGCTCCGCCGCACACCCGAAGATCTGTTTTCCCGTCCGGAAAAGAGCCTCCTCGCCTGGTTCAGGGAAGAAATCGACATTCCCATTGTCGAGGAGGTGTTCGAAACGATATACCGCCGCATGGCTGTTTCGGATGTTGTCTTCAGGGCACAGGATGTCACCATCGAAGACCGGATTCCCGGAGATGAATGCCCCTGGAAAGTCATTTCCGGAGAAGCGGAAATCATCGAGCGTACGGAAGGGCTTCATCGCACCGAAAAGGAGATCCACTACAACTTCAGGAACCATACGCAGTTTGCCCTCCAGGCTGTCGTTCCGCTTTCGATTCGCCCGGAGGATCTTGCCAAGATCTCGATTGGATACCGCGGCGACCGTTCCTGGCACGCCATCTCTGCCATTATCGAAACAGCAGGAAAAAAGTACACCGCCATACAACCGTCATTTTTGAGTACTGGCCAGTGGCAGGAAACCACCTGGAGGATTGACGACAACAAGCCCGCCCCCATGAATATCCGGACCTGGATCTGGCTTCAGGAAACAGCCTCCTCCTTCACTGATTCCAGCAAAGCCCGGATCACCTTGCAGGTGGATTACTGCCCTCCCTGGAAATCCTCCTGCTACAAGCTGACGAACAACTACAGGGAAGTTCTCCGGCTCGTCCCGATGCTGACCTACATAAAAAACAGCACCATCCTGGTCATGAGCAATGTCATCGGACAGGTGCTCGCCTCCTCACTGGTAGCCTTTGCCTTCGCACGCCTCAGGTGGCCGGCACGAGACTTCTGTTTCATGCTCATGCTGGCGACGCTCATGATTCCGCATCAGGTCACCCTGGTCCCGCAGTTCCTGATTTTCAAGTCCCTGGGCTGGTATAACACACTGGTGCCACTCTGGATCGGAGCCTTTTTTGGAAGCCCGTTTTTTATCTTCCTGCTCCGGCAATTCATGAGAGGCATTCCAACCGATCTCGAAGACAGCGCCAAGATCGATGGCTCCGGTTATTTTGGAATCTATTGGAGGATCATCCTCCCACTTGTAAAACCGGCACTGGCTGCCATAGGAATCTTCACTTTCCTCGGGGTCTGGAATGATTTCATGGGGCCGCTCATCTATCTCAATGACCAGAAACTCTACCCGCTCAGCATGGGAGTCTTCGCTCTCCAGGTTTTTCAAGTCGGGAACTATGGCCTCATGATGGCTGCCTCGGTTCTGATGACACTTCCTGTCATCGCCCTCTTCTTTTTCGCCCAGAGGCATTTTATTCAGGGAATCACACTTACCGGCCTGAAAGGATGAAAACAATTCTCGAAAATATGGACAGGCTTGCCAGGCGGTTCAGATTTGAACGCATATTATCTGAATAAAAGAACCCATTTAAAAGGAGTGCAATCATGTTTGAAAACATCTCTCGAAAAATGCCGGGGAGAACAAAAAGGTTTTCTTCCTATGACATTACCGGCTGCAATCGTGACTGCTGGTTTCTCAAGCCGGGAGAAACACGGGTACTGGCAGATATCAAAGGCCCGGGACGGATCAACCATATCTGGATGACACAACACCACCACTACCGCGAATGCCTGCTGCGCTTTACCTGGGACCATGCAGCACACCCGAGTGTCCTGGTTCCTCTGGGAGATTTCTTCTGTCTTGGACACAGCCTGGTCAACTCATTCCAATCGCTGTTTTTTACCGCATCCACACACGGCAACAATCAGATGAACCAGGGTTGTGCCCTCAACTGTTATGCACCCATGCCCTTCAGGGAACATGCCTTGATCGAGCTGATCAATGAATCTCCAGATGAAGAGCATGGCCAATACTTCTACATCGATTATGAAACCTTTGATCAACCATTGCCGGCCGACCAGCTCTATTTCCACGCAGAGTTCCGCCGTGAGAATCCATTCGGAGGCTGGGGCCATGAAATTCCGGTCAATGTGCCTGAGGTGGATATTCCCAACAAAGAACGGCGCGCCTGGTCGAACAACTATGTCATCCTCGACACCACCGGATGCGGCCATTACCTTGGCTGCAATCTGAGTGTCACCAACTTCCAGGGCACCTGGTGGGGCGAAGGGGATGACATGATCTGGGTCGATGGCTACAAGTGGCCACCGGATCTGCATGGCACAGGAAGCGAAGACTACCTCAATCAGGCCTGGGGAATGCAGCCGAATGCATTCCTGCGCAATGGCTCATCGATCTTTGAAGGCCACACGGGTGGTTATCAGACCAGCTATGTTTTTCATGCCGAAAACCCGGTCCGTTTCAATAAATCCATCCGGGTGACCATCGAGCATGGCCATGCGAATCACCTGGCCAATGAGATGAGCAGTGTGGCCTACTGGTATGCCGATCAGCCTTGCCCGGCTGCCGCTGTCCCACCGGTCGAAAAACGTCTGCGGGTCATGAAAGACAATCGCGGACATTGGCACAACCCGGCATCTGCCCAGGTCACATCCAAAATCATACCGGCAGCCAAGGATATGGCATCCGCTAAAAAGGCCTGGAAGAACCGGAAAAAATAATCGTCACCAGGTTTCAGTGGGAGCCTGTCGCAGCCGGCGCTTCTTTCGATGCGCTGTTGAATGCAGAAAGAACCGGCTTGCCATCCCAGCTGTCCGGGATCGGGATATCCAGAACCCACAGGGCGGTGGCGGCGGTATCGAAAACTGTCACCGGTTCTGTTATCGCAAATCCCGGCTTGACTCCTTTGCCCCAGATGATCCAGGGGATGGTCATGTCTTCGGGGGAATCGCTGCCATGGGTTTTCTCATGGCCGCCATGATCAGCGGTAATGATGATGACACTCTGATCCGAAATTCCACTGTCCGTGAGCGCCTGTCGCAGCACCCCGAGGGCCGAATCCTCATCCCCAAAGGCCATTTTCTGCTCACGAGAACCCCAGCCATATTCATGTCCGGCGCCATCGGATTCAGCAAAGTGAATGAAACACACATTCGGTTTCTTTTCTTTGATGTAAGCCGCCGCATCTTCAATCACCAGCCGCGAGTAATAGGAGGGAACCCGGAACTCATCCACACTCCCGGGAATCGCAATGTGGTTCAGCTTCTGTTTTCCAACAAACATCGCGGTGGAAAGCCCTTTTTCCTTGGCGAGAGAGAAAACAGTCGGGACTGTTACATGCCCCTTTTCCGGATCCCAGCCATTCCAGTCGATCTTGTGCTTGGCGGGTCCAACTCCTGTCAGCATCGAGGTGTGGGCGATCAGAGTGACACTGGGAAGAATCGTCTGCGCATTCCATGTGGCCGCACCCTCTTTCACCAATGCCAGCATATTCGGTATATGGCTTTCATGCAGCACTTTTGGGCTTCCCCCATCCACGCTGACAATGAAGACATGCTCGGCAACTGGTGCTGCAACTGCGCTCAAACTGGCCAGGATGACAACAATCAACGTCAATAAGCAATGGTTCCAACGGTACATCACAACAACCTCCAGACTTTGCAACTGTCATTCGTGAGATGAACAGCATCTCATTCAATCACTCTGTCATCCGGTTGGAAAATGCTTTTCCACACCGGGGCCGGAAACCCATCATTCCGGGGATCAGGGAAGGATGTCCAGCACCTTTACCCCACTTGTTTTCTCTTTTTCGCGTACAGGTGCAAGAATCTTCTCCATCTCTTCTGCGCCCGCCTTTTCTCCAGTTGCCATAACTGGCGACTGCAGGATTACCTTCCTCGGGGAAACAGCAGCCATCAGGTCAGGGATATCAGCGATTTCAAGAATTCCTGGAGCGATATTTGAGAGAATCCCCCGGGTGTAAGGGAGCTGAAAAGCAGAGTCCCAGGATATCAGCCCTTCGATCAGCCTGATCTGGCCGATCCTCTGATCGTTTACAGCGGCCAGCAAGGCAGGGATGGTGGCCTCGTTATTGGCTATCACATCGATTTTCTGGCCAGGGAACTTCTGAGCGAGGAAGTCAGCTGCCTTCAGTACATCCGCAGCCCGCTGCCCCACAAGCGGACGATCCAGATGCAGTGCCAGAAACGAAACCACCCAATCACCAAAATACTGATCCAGCTCACCACCTTTGTAGCGCTCCTGCATATCAAGTCCGCGTGGAATGACCCGCAGGACCGGATATCCCTCACGCGCCCTGTTTCTCATATCATCTTCAGATTCGAACTGGCCAATCGAATCTGCAACAATGAGGATCGGGGGCTGACTGGAGCCACTGTTTTTCTCATAGAGTGTGGCCAGAAGATTCCATCCGGGTTCGATCTCTGTGGTCCATGTTGATTCCCTGATGCCATCAGCTTCTGCATGGCCTTTTTCATTCCAGGCAGATGAGGCCCGGGGAGTAATCCCACAGATTTTCTGAAGGTCGCTCAACCAGGTCTCGGATGAATTTGTCGAAAGATATGACAGGCGTTTTTCACGAAGTCTTTGCGCCTCTTCACGGTAGATCGATTGCAGTGTGCGGGCTTCAGGGATCGAGGTCAGCACCTGGCCTGTTTCAGTGCAGTTCAGGTCCTTTGCCGCCTGAGCTCTGGTCTCGGGTTCCGGTTCTTCGTCGATTGTTCCTTTCAGCCAACGTGACATCCAGTGATACATTGCTGTTCTCTGGGGGAGGTGATAGCCATGTTCCTCAGGAGATTCGATCAGATCGACCCGCTCTGGCATGCCGAATTTGCCAAAGTATTTCTTGGCCTCACGAAACGTTTCCCAGGTGCCCCGGATATCGAAAAAATCTTCCGATGCACAGCAGATCAGAACTGGATTCGGGAACTGTGACTCGATAAAATCAGCATGGTCGATTCCTCTGGCAACCTGGCCAATCAGGTTCTGCTCGGCATCCTGTGGACCGATGGTTTCAAAAAGCCTCTGAAGCGATGTGATGTAGCAGGAAGCCGCGGCGCATCGGATTCGAGGATCGATAGCCATCAGGTAAGCGGTCTGTGTTCCGCCGCCGGAGTTTCCGGTGCAGCCGATACGGGTTTTGTCAATGTCGGAACGGGTTTCGAGATAATCGAGGGCGCGGATCCCATCCCAGATCTCGTCACGTGCAAAGGAATGTCCCAGCAGAAGGGCCAGTGCGCCCAATTGTGTGTGTTCTGTGGTTCCCCAGAAATCCGGGGAGCCATCCTCCTTCAAGTATCCAAGGCGCTCCCCCTGGCCGATTGGATCATAGGTCAATACAGCAAACCCACGGCGTGCCAGATTGATCCAACAGTACTGATAGGCCTCCATAGCCTTTGCTTCGAGGGCGTGCCCACAAGGCCCCAGGACTGCCGGGTAAGGGGGCTCCCCCTGCTTCGGGAGATAGAGATTAGCGGTGACCGGGAAGTCTGGCCGTGAGTTGAAAATCACCCCTTCGACAACATAATCGCCAAAATCACGGGTCCATACAGTGCGGGCGTTCAATGGGCATCTTTCAGGGAACTGCCCCATCCCCTCAATAATCGATGCACGCACTTTCTCCCCCCGGGCCTTATATGCATCCGGCCCAGAGAGAGAAAGGATTTCTGCTTTTCTTTCATCAAGCCGTTGGACAGCCTGGTTCAACAGGTGCTGGTAAAGGGGTGAATTCACCAGGGAACCTCCAATTGAAAAAGCGGGGAATACCACCAGCAGGGCAATAAATCTGAAAACTCCCATTTCGGCTGCACCTCGATCTTCATTCGGTCATCGATCCTGGATGAAAAGATGGCACTTTTTTCAATAAGCACAGCCAGGAGTCTAGGTTTTCAAAGCAGGGGATTCAACCGACTCCCACAAGGAAACAGGTCTCTGGCATACATGGATATTCGATTCTGGCTGGTTTATAATTTTACCCTCTGTTAAGAAGATTTCTTCAATACTGAGGCTGTTCAATCTCACAAGTTCGAAACGAGCGAGAAAGACCCATGTCTGAAAAACCTGCTGTGATTCATCTGTTTACCTTTCTGCTGGCGATCCTGCTGGCAGTTCCCGGATTCTGCCTGGAATCTTTGAAAACTCATCCGGATACAGCAGGCTGGCCCAGCCTGTTTGACGAGGATCTCTCCAATACCGACAAACCGGAAGGTGTGTGGACAGTCAGCGAAGGTGTTTTGACTGCCAGTGAAGACAAGTCCATCTGGAGTAAAAAAGAATACAAGGATTTCATTCTGGACCTGGAGTTCAAGAACGCCCCGGAAACCAACAGCGGTGTCCTGGTGCGCTGCTCAGATATGGGTGACTGGATCCCGAATACCATCGAGATTCAGATTGCCGATGATTTTGCGGAGAAGTGGGCTTCCTCTCCCAAGACCTGGCAGTGCGGGGCGGTATTTGGCCACCTGGCTCCATCGAAAAGTGCTGTGAAAAAGCCCGGAGAGTGGAACCGCATGACCATCCGGTGTGTCGGCAAACAGATCGATGCAGTTCTGAATGGCGAGCCGATCTTCAGCATGGATATGAACCTCTGGACTTCGGCCACCAACAACCCGGATGGTTCTGAAATTCCAGCCTGGCTGAGCAAACCATTGAATACTTTGCCGACTTATGGAAGGATCGGTTTTCAGGGCAAACATGGGGGAGTGCCGGTCTGGTTCCGGAATATCAGGATCAAGGAACTCAACTGAACTGCTGAGGCCGGTGTTGTTGATTCCTTGCAGGATCAAGCCCCTGAGCGGGAAAGACGACCTTCTGGGTACTAGACAGTGAAAGAAGGTCTGCCATAATTCTTCCCCGTCTTTCAGAGAGAGGAATCATCGTTCTTCCTTGAAAACAATCAGTTGAAGGTGAGTTGAGCGGATAGCTCAATCGGTAGAGCAGCGGCCTTTTAAGCCGTTGGTTCTGGGTTCGAGTCCCAGTCCGCTCACCATTTCAACCATCTGATTTTATTCAACTTTCGTCATCCCTTCCTGGTTCGCCCATTCCGGTAAGTGCACTCTGAGCCGAAAGGGCTCATCATGCCGTGCCCCAACCGAAATGACAGTCCATTGGATGAGAGCCTTATATCAAAACACCAGCGCGAGTGGATTTATGCTTGCAGAAGGGCACAACCTCCTCTAAATTAACCACGGAACCACCTAAAAGGCCCGGGAGGCATGGTGTGCGCACTTCTCTGTCATTGCAGCGACTGTTGATTCTCCAGGTGTGGGCATTTTCTTTACTCCTGCTGCTTTCCCCACCAGCCTTGGCTGAAGAACCCATCCCGATCCGTCCTATCGATCCAGATCAGGCTGGGCGGGTCAGTTATTCTCTCCAGATTAAACCGCTCCTCGAAGCCAAGTGTGTCGGATGCCACGCCGGAGCCAGGCCCAAAGGGTTGTATGATGTCACCAGTGTCCACAACCTGATGCAGGAAGGCGGCTCTGCGGGTCCTGGAGTCATCCCCGGCAAACCGGATGATAGTTCTCTGGTTCAGTATGTCCGCGGCATCCTCCAACCCCGTATGCCCAAAGAAGAGCCACCCCTGTCTGAAGATGAGGTTCACCTGATCCGTGAGTGGATCGCATCAGGCGCCATCGATGATTCATCAACACAGATTGAAACTCGGGCAACAACTGCCGGTGCAGCTTCAGCGCCTCCACTCTCCCAGGAAGAGGCCGAAGCTGAACTGCAGGCTCTGCTGTTCACTGCTGATCCTGTCGAGCAGCTGCTGAAAAAGCGTGCCTATCGGCTCAAATATCTCCCAGCGCCACCCCAGCCTCCCGAGATTACCGGGCCAGTGAACAACGATATCGACCGGTTTATTGTGGCCAAATGGGAATCCAGCCCGAACCCGGCGGTGAAATCCAATGCTCCGAAAGTCTGTGATGATCCAACATTCCTGAGAAGGGTTTTTCTGGATGTCATCGGCCGGATCCCCTCCATCACCGAAACCGAATCCTTCTTAAACGATTCCTCTCCTGAAAAACGGCAGAATCTGGTGGATCAGCTTCTCGCCCGAAATACCGAATATGCCGGGCACTGGACTCCTTTCTGGGAAGATGCCTTGTGCAGCAATGGCAACCATCAAGGGGGAGTCGGCACGCATGGCAATTACCGTGACTGGGCCTTCAAAAATTTCGAACAGAACAAGCCCTACGATATCATGGCGGCCGAGCTGATCGATCCAACCATGCCAAACCATCCGGAGCGATACATTCTCAATAATGAGCCGATGAAAACGGTTCAGAGTGCTGCGAATACCGCCCAGGTTTTCCTGGGGACCGGATTGAAATGCGCCAGCTGCCATAACCATTTCGAAAACAAAGAGTGGACTCAGGCACGATTTTTCGGGTTCGCTGGGTACTTTGCTCCGGCAGACCTGGAATTGGTCCGTTGCGAGCAACCGACCGGACAGTTCATTCCCACCCGCTTTATTTTCGATCTGCCTGACATGCCCAATGATGTCCCGGCCAATCCGACCTCCCGACTGCGGCGTGTGGCGCAGCTTCTGGTGGATCCCACCAATCCGCGCTTTGCAAAGACCATTGTCAACCGCCTGTGGAAACGCCACTTCGGACTGGGTTTGTTCGAGCCTGTCGATGACTTCCGTCTGGACCGTCCCCCCAGCCATCCAGAGCTGCTGGACTGGCTTGCCGATGATTTCATGCGCCATGGTTTTGACATCAAGCATACGATCCGTTTGATTCTCAACAGCCGCACCTACCAGCTGGCCTATAATCCCGAGTTTGAGGATCACTATGATGTTGGGAAGCCTGATCAGCCCCGCTATTTTCAGTCCCCTTCCCTCCGGCGGCTCACAGCGGAACAGGTTCTGGACAGCCTGCTGCTGGTGGCAGGACGCACAGAGTGGCGCGGAAAGCAGCGCACCTTCCAGGATGATGAATCCACCCCACTGACACGATCCCTGGGGCGCCCCTCAGCCCGGAATGATGTCAGCACCAGCCGCCCTGAAGATGTGGCGGTGGTGCAGGCCCTCGAGCTGTTGAATGGCGATGAATTATATGAACGCATTTATCAAGGCCCGGCCATATCCCAGATGGCCTCACAGGGGAAACCGGAGCAGATTGTCCATGAGATTTATCTGCGGATTCTCAACCGGCCCCCGGGGGAGGATGAAAGATCTGCCGGAATTGCCTTCCTGGAGAGCTGTCAAATAGAAGGTGAGCCAAGGAACCCACAATCATTGAATGAGGTGATTGGTGACATGGTCTGGGCTTTTGTGAGCAGCCCGGGATTTCAGTATATTAATTGACAGCCAATCAAATCCTCACTGGAGGTTAGCCTGAAATGGACCGCAGGGATTTTCTCAAAACCACAATTGCTGGTGGTGTCGGAATTTCTTTAGGAAATGCAGTATCCCATGCAGCGGAGCTGCCGCTTCCCATGCAGGCCACTGCAGATTCGATCATCTTCATCTGGCTTCCTGGAGGGATCGCCCAGACCGATACCTGGGATCCAAAGAAACACACCCCCTACACCCAGGGGATGAAAGGGAGTGAAATTCTCGGCACCTGCCCATCCATTCCCACCAAAGCCGATGGAATTTACCTCGGAGAAGGGCTGGAAACGATTGCCTCGGTCATGGATAAAGGCGCCATAATCCGCACATTGACCAATAAGACCAAATTCGGGGCAGTCCATCTCAAGGCGCAGTATTACATGATGACCGGTTATCTCTTTCCTGCCGGATTCAAAGCCCCCAGCATGGGCGCAGTCGTGGCGCGCACACTCGGGCGCCGAGATCCGAATGTGCCGGCCTATATCGATATCGGCCGGGATATCAATACCAGCAACGAGGAATACCTGTTCATCAATGAATACAGCGGGCCGGGGTTCTATGGTGTCAATTATGCACCCTTCATGATTCCTGAGCCGACACAAGGGCTGCCCACCCTGAATGCTGTCGCCGGAATGGAAATGGACCGCCTCGACCGCCGTCAACGCTACCTGGAAACAATCACAGGTCTCGGGCCGAAAGAACTTCGCGAATCCGGGAAGGTGAAGGATTATATGAAAGTCATGGAAGATGCCCGCGCCATGATGGACTCTCCGGTCAAAAAAGCATTCGATTTCATGAAGGACGAGAAACCGGAAACCCTGGCGGCCTATGATGTCGGGCACCGGTTTGGGCATGGCTGCCTGCTGGCTCGACGCCTTGTTGAGGTCGGAGCACGCTTTGTTCAGGTGGAATATCAATACGCCCCATTCATGGGGTTCGACATGCACGAGAGTGGACAGCCCCGCATGGTCGAGATGAAAAAATATATCGACCGCCCCATCGGGAACCTGATCCGTGAACTCGATGAACGAGGGTTGCTCGACAGGACACTGGTTGTCATTGCCACAGAGTTCGGCCGAACAGTTGCGGACAAGCCTTCCGCCGGGCAGGAGCCGGATGGATTCACGGAGCTTTCAACTGGAGAGAACCTGGTGATCGAGAATGAAAAAATGTATGGATTTCACGGGCACTTCAGCAGCTGCAACTGCATGTTGCTCTTTGGGGGCGGCATCAAGGGGGGGACAGTTTTCGGGAAGACCGCCGATACTCACCCGATGCTGCCGGTTGAAAATCCAGTCGAGCTCCCGGATGTCCATGCGACCATCTATCGCGCACTGGGAATCCCCCCCGACACAAACTACATCACAGAGGGGCGTCCGATCCACATAACCAACCTTGGGCAGGGAAAACCTCTGGAAGGATTGTACAGCTGATCCAGCCTGATTTATGACGGAGAAGCCAGAGTCTCCAGGATGATGCTCAACATGCCCTCAGGAGATGATCGGGGGGCCTGATGCACCTTTTCAACTCCATGTTCCGCCAGTGAACGGGTGGTAGTCGGCCCGATGCTGAAGACCTGCCCGGCCCGGCAGATCCGTGAGGCATGATCGGCGCCCAGGATTTCCCAGAAGCCATCCACAGCGGACGGGCTGGCGAATGACAATCCATCACACCCGGATTCAATGAGCCGCCTCCGGCAAGGCCAATCGCTCCGCCTGGTTATTGTGCGATAAGCGGTCAGGCGGTCGACCTGGGCACCAGCCTGAGTGAGCAGATCGCTCATGTCCACACCCGCAATCTCCGAACAGGGAAACAGGAACCGTCGATCCCGGACCGTTTCCCCTGCAATCAATTCTCTGGCAAGGCAGGCACCAGTTGATTCTACAGCAGGAACCAGATCCGGGCGAATCCCCTGTTTCATCAGATGCTTCGATGTTGTCACTCCAACGGAAGCGATCCGGCAGCGGCCGATCTTCCGGGCATCGAATCCAAGCCCTCTGAGACATTCAAAAAAGAAATCGACTGTGTTTCGGCTGGTGAACAGGATCCAGTCATATAAATTCAGATTCCGGATTGCCTCCTCCAGGGGTCTGGCATCTTCGGGAGGCACAATTTCAATCGAAGGGCAAAACAGAATTTCGGCTCCATAAAGCCTGAGCATCCCTGGCAGCCCCTCTTTTTCTGAGGACAATGGGCCTGTCAGCACCACCGATTTGCCTGAAAGGGGCTGGCGTTTGAGGTCCGGCAGGGTAAGGCCGGCCACGGAACCAACCAGCACGATAAACGGGGCGCCAGGCGCTGGAGGAATGTGGCCTTCGGACAGTTGAAGCAATGACCCGATCCATTTCTTTTCATCCGGGAGAGTTGCATTCTGGACCAGAATCACGGGTGTTGCAGGAGGGAGTCCCGCTTCAATCAGCCCCTGCCCCACTTCACGGGTTTTGCCCCCAGCCATGTAGAGCGCCAGGGAGCCTGATTGTGCCAGCACCCGCCAGTCAAGCCCGATTCCTCCCTTCCCGGGATCTTCATGGACAGTGATCAGGGAAACACAGGAAGACAAGCCTCGTTGAGTCAGCGGAATACCGGCGGCCGCAGCCGCTCCAGATGCGGCAGTGACCCCCGGGATGATTTCAAATGGGATGCCCGCTTCGGCAAGAGCCGAGGCTTCTTCCCCGACACGCCCGAAAATGGAGGGATCTCCCCCTTTCAACCGGACAACATGCAAGCCCCGGGAGGCTTTTTCGATGAGAATCGTGTTGATGAAATCCTGGGGGATGCGGGTCTGGCCGGGGATCTTCCCGACATCGACAAGCTCGCATCCCGCTCGGACATCCAGAAGCAGCTCGCAGGGGATCAGGCGATCATGGACGATGACATCACAGGCAGTCAGGCGCTCATATCCGAGCCGGGTAATCAGCTGTGGATGTCCCGGCCCGGCGCCAATCAGGCTGACAAAACCCTTCAGAGCTTCATGAGCGTTCTTCAATGGGGACATATTCGACATGTAATGGTCCCACATAGACCGCCCGAGGCCGGAAGATACGATTGTTCTTGAGATATTCGAGGGCGCGCGCACCCCAACCGGACATGCGGCTCACAGCAAAGATCGGGGTGAACATCGCTTTTTCAATCCCCATGGCGGTGTAAACAATGCCTGAATAGAAATCCACATTCGGGAAAATGCCCTTTTCCTTGCCAAGGTCACCGACAACCCATTTTTCGAGTTCGGCTGCGGTATCATAGAGGCGCCGAACATTCGGATCCCGCCGTGAGAGCAGCTCCGCCAGTGGGTGCAGAATGCGAGCACGTGGATCGTAAGCCTTGTACACACGATGGCCGAAGCCCATGACACGGCGTTTGCCAACCTTGCTCAGGCTGTACCAGGCCTGGACATTGTCCACAGAACCAATCTCTTCAAGATCAGCCAGCACTGCCTCATTGGCGCCGCCATGCAGCGGCCCTTTCAGGCTGGCTATACCCGCGACAATGGAGCTGTACATATCCGAGAGAGAGGAATTGACCACCATGGCGGAGAAGGTTGACGCATTCATTCCATGGTCTGCATGAAGAATCAGGCAGATATCCATGATGCGCGCATCTTCTTCATTCGGCATTTTTCCAGTCATCATCCGGACCAGATCGGCAGCGAGGGAAAGGCTGGTGTCCGGTGCAAGAGGCTTCTCTCCTTTGCGGATGCGTGCGATGGCGCCGGTGATCGTAACAATCTGGGCGATCAGTTTGATCGCTACCTCAGTTTCAGCCTTGACTGTGGTTACATCGGAATTGGGATCCATCATGCCCAGGGCAGAGACGATAGTCCGCAGGGTCGACATCGGATGGGCTGATTTAACCGGCAAAGAATCCAGAAGCCTGAGAGCTTCATCCGGGAGGGTTCGGTATGAATTCAGTTTGGCCATGAATTCATCCATCTCAGTCTTGCTGGGGAGTTTACCGAAAAGCAGCAGGTAAGAGGTTTCTTCAAAAGTGGAATGCTCTGACAGGTCGAAGCAATCCAATCCTCGATAGATCAACCACCCTTTCGGGCCATTGACATATCCGATTTCAGTCTGCCCTGTAATCGCCCCTTCCAGGCCCTGCTTGACATCACAGTTGACCGGCCACTGGACCGGACTGATCAAACCAGGCTCGGGTTCGGCATCCGATTCCTGGCGGGCACGCACCTTTGCCTGGCGAACAATCTCCTCAATATACTTTTTCATCCCAATCCCTCCCTGTCAGTTTATTGTTATTTTTTAATGAGAACTTCCGCAATTTGAACAGCATTCAGTGCAGCCCCTTTTCGCAGCTGGTCCCCACTGATAAAGACATCCATGCCACGGCCATCCGGAATCGAAGGGTCGATGCGAATACGCCCGACAAGAACATCATCCCGGCCGCTGGCTTCGATGGGCATGGGGAACAGATTCTTCTCAGACTCATCCACCAGAGAAACTCCCGATCCGGTTCTGATGGCCTGGCGTGCTTCTTCCACACTCACAGGGCGTTCAAACTCGATGTTGACCGATTCGCTGTGGGCGCGCATGACTGGAACTCGAATGCAGGTGGCCGAGATCCGGAGATCCGGATCTCCAAAAATCTTCTGAGTTTCAGCAACCACCTTGTTTTCTTCGCCATTATATCCATTCGCCTCGATTGCGGCATTGTGCGAATAGACATTGAAGGCCAGCTGATGGGGGAGTGCTTTCTTTGTCAATGGTTTTCCCTCGAGAATTTCGCGGGTCTGAAGTTCGAGCTCATGCATTGCGGCGGCACCGGCCCCGCTGGCTGATTGATAGGTCGATACAACCATGCGTCGAATCCGGCTGAGTTTGTATAATGGCCAGATGGCGACTGTGAGTATCGCGGCGCAGCAGTTGGGATTGGCGATAAGCCCCGCATGTTTGAAAATTTCTTCTTCGTTCACCTCGGGAACGACCAGAGGAACTCCCTCTTCCATGCGGAAAGCCGATGTGTTGTCAATGATGACCGCTCCTGCCTGGATCGCTTTTTCACGAAAGGAACGGGTGATCTTGGCTCCTGCCGATGAAAGGACAATCTCGCCTTTCAGGAAAGTGTGTTCTGCCAGGTCCTGAATGGTGTATTCTGTTCCCTTGAAGGTGATTTTTTTTCCTGCGGAACGGCTGGAGGCGAGAGGGATCAGTTCCCCCACGGGAAAATTCCTTGTTTCCAGGCACTCCAGCATCACTTGACCGACTGCACCGGTGACTCCAACAACACTGACACGATAATGACTCATTGATAACCTCGACATAGGATCGGAACGGTCCTCTCACGAGAACCGAAACATGCGCAGGAACTCCGTTCTAACAGGTGAATCAAAATGGAGGTCAGCCCGCCTGTTTGTGTCCGGGTATATTAGCAGAACGAATAATCGGTTGGCAGGGGTGTCCGGGGCTGTGGTCGGGTTCCGGGATCAGCCAATATCCGACTTCAGGGAGAAATACCTTCCATGGCCGAGTGGATCCGGGTTGTCTCCGGCAAGCCTGAGGCGCAGCAGTCCCCAGAGAAAAGAGAGATTCCCCAGAAAACAATGGGGTGCAGGGATATTCAATCCATCCCTCTGAAATTCCCGGATATTTCCGCTAGTATGAAGTATAGTAATTGATTGAATTGGAAGGATCATTGAACTGGCTCGCTGACATGAATATGGCTCAATCAG
>WBZO01002748.1_pt1 | contig 22095 bp, 16 predicted proteins | sample 5204261 | NCBI WGS metagenome assembly WBZO01 (sample SAMN12412400, study PRJNA552823) | activated sludge metagenome | isolation source: activated sludge from anammox sidestream of wastewater treatment plant... | place: USA: North Carolina | collected 2017-09 | reverse complement strand
GCATCAAGAATCTCCAGCCCGGCCTTACGGAGTGCAAGCCTCATCTCGGTTGGGCTGCGTTTGAGCAAGGTTGGAGCGCTGGGGTGGTGCCGCCATGCCGGGCTGTTGGATGACTGCTCCAGCCACAAAAAGCGTCCGCCTGGGCGGAGTACCCGGTATATCTCGGAAAGTATGAGGGGGAGATCTTCGTCCTGGACATGGCACAACGCTTCGCGGGCCACGACAACATCCACGCAGTTCTCCGACAGGGGAATGGACTTCCCATCGGTCTTCTTGAGGATGACGTTGTCAAGGCCGGCACAGACCAGTGCGGCTTGTTCGAGCATTCCGGCGGAGATATCCATTCCGATCGCATCGGTAGCCAAGGTGGCGCATTTACGAGTGAAAATTCCCGTCCCGCAGCCGTAATCCAGAATGGCTTGGACGCGACGGCCTGCCAGTTTGTCGAGCAGAGCAGCATCGAACACTTCCGACACGTAGCGCGATTTATGACCTCCGCGATTGTTGGGTGCCAACGTCCCGTAAGGGCCATTCGCGGCAAGCCGGTCATATTCCTGTATCACGGCCTGGGTATGGGGGTCTTTGGATGTCATATGGGGATACTCAGGCAAAAACGGTTTGAAGCCAGGTGCGGCATCGTTGGCGAATGACGGGATGGGCTTGCATGAACGCTGCCAACAGGACGAGCAGAACAATACAGCGAAACCACCAGGCGCCAGGCATCAACCAGGCTACAAGAATACCAGGGGCAGCGCACAGGCCGACGAATGAAAATTCCCGGAGCAGAGTCTGCGATGCAGCCTTCATGGTTTTTTGCAGAAACATTTGGGCCAGAAGTATCGACGCGGCGTATCCGACAACAGGGGAAATTGCGATGCCGAGAGAATAGTCTTGGCGTGCAAAATGCACGGACAGGACTACTGAGATGGCAATTCCAAGCAGGTCGCAAAAAATTCTCTCGCGCAGCTGATCTGTGGGGAGAAGGAAATTCAAGTTGGCTGCTATTGGCATGATAAATATCAGTAGAGATAGTATCTTAAGGTGCAGCGAATAGGCTGCTAAGTCAGAATTCCCAATCACAATCAATATGTCTTCAGAAAACAGAAGCAGTGGCGATGCGGATATAAATCCAATTACGGTCAGCCAGCACACGGTGTCTCTGTAATCCTCTGTCAGCAAGTCCGATCTACCGTGATGACGATAGAGGCGTGGGAATGTTATTGTAAAGAACAGGCTGTAAACGGCATATGCCAGCAGGATGGCTTGGTAGATAACATGGAATGATCCGGCTGTTGCGCTAAGGCCATACAGCCCGAATATGGCAGTCTCTATCTTCCCGTAGGCTACGGTAAGCGCTGTAATTAGCAGGAATGGCAATCCGCTATAAATGGAGTTTTTTATGCGAACTTCATGCGCTGCGTCGACGACGGAAATTTCATTGGGTAGTAAATTCCATGTGCTTGTGCCCATGAACAATGTGAAGGCTATCGCCAGTGAAAAGTGAGTGATGCTTATAGAGACGATGGAGCCGCCGCACGCGGCAACGATGCTGATGGATAGCAGCAGGGCTGCGAAGTAGCTTGATCTGATGCGCGTATAGAATCGGTAGTTTCCGGCCAGCTGGCTGCAAACGGTAAAAAGCGCCTGTAGTTGATCTACGAACGGTGCGCCAACACAGCAGAGGATTACGATCCTGCGCTCCATGGACGTCAGTCCTTGAATTTCTAGCGAAAACAATAGCCCAATGATCAGGAGGCAGGCGATGGCGACGCTTGTGCTGACTTGTATTTTCAAGGAATTGAATGCCAGCCGCCTGGCGATCTCCGGCTTGCGTGACGCTTCACGCAAAAGTGATTGAGTTGTCCCGAGATCCGCAAAACTGGCTGCGATTCCTGCGCTTGCCCACACGGTGGCAAGGATGCCGAAGGTGTCTGCACCTAACTTCCGCAATAGCAAGAGTAGGGTCAGGGCCCAGCAGACCTTTGTGACCGCGTTGGTCAATGCGAGCTGCAGGAAATTTTGAAGATTCTTGAGTGACACTGAAGCCGTTCCCGTGACCTGATTTGCCGCTATCAAAGCATTCGAATCAATAGGCTTCCAATCATTGACAGTGGGGTTGTCACTGTATGCTCGGTTTCTGATTTTCCTCCCCATTTTTCCTTGAATCTTATGAGTCCTTTCTGGTCCTCTGGGGAGGAAAGAAAATTGAATCGTCTCGCGCCATCCGATTTTGCCTTTGATATGGCTGCGAGCATCGTAAGGTCGGCGGCTCCTGGCTTCATGAAAGAATGCAATGTGCCGCCGTGCGCATAGAAAACGGTGTCGCCATGACGAAGACTTACGATCGCGCTGATCAGCTGATTTTTGATGCGAAGAGGAAAGATGTTGATCTGCCTCAGGGATGATGAGGCCAGCGCACGAAAATAAGATGCTTTATAGCGGCGTTTTCCTGCGTTACGTTCAATTGCCTGCCTGTAAAGTATCTCAAGCTCTTCGCCGCTCGCAGTTTCTGAGATATATGCATCTGGTAGTCGCGTGGAGGCTCTGCGAGCAGCGCGTCTTCTGTCACTTTCGGCTTCTGCATTCCATGATGGCAAGTCAACAATGCAGGTTTCAACAGTTGAGTTCAAACGTCCGGCAGTCGATAGAAGCTGCCTTGACCCATATGCTGAAATTGGAACTCTCAGCAGATGCGGGCGGTTCGGCATTCTTCCTATTGCGGCAATCATGGAATCCAAGGTGTAGGGGGAGGAATTATTGGCGTCTGGTGCGCTGCAGATTGGGAATCCTAGATAACCCATGGTGAATGGGCCTTTTCGGAAAATGGTCAATGCGTGGCCTAGTTTGTATTCTTGATCCCATAAATAAAAGCGTTCGGCGCCAAATCCAATCCCTAGAAGTTCTCCCCATGCTGGGCCATCCAGAAATGCATCGGTTTTTTCCAGCCATTCCATGAAGTCTCTGGAGGGTGACTTTTGGATGGTGATTTGATTATTCGAAAATTCATTGTAAATCATATTAAAGCTCTGCTTTGGCAGTGAGCTTATCTTTATCCCGACCCGTCCTTATGGCTGGTAATTCTTTGGTTTCATTGAGTTCGAATCGTGTGCCTGCCGGGTTTGTTGCAATGGCTTTCCCGGGTCGGTCGGTCGATACCGAGCCATCGGGAGCGATTATTGCCTTTTTCATGGACATGCCAAGGGACTCTGCAAAGCTGGCGGTCAGGTGCTGGTTGTCACGATAGGTGATGTGCCCATTCAATTCGGCGCGGCAGCGCTGTTCCGGGCAAACGTAGGGTGTCATGTCCAGCCATGTGACATTCGGAAAATCCACCATGGCTGCCTCAAGCCAGCTCCGGATGGCGCTATGCCGCGAGGACTGCGCGGTTGCGACGCATTGGCTGAATTCGGCAAGCCATTTCGGTCGCATGGTGCGATGTATCAAGCACGCCGGGCCATCGAACGGAAGCTCTGGAATGTCCTGCAGCAAGAAGACATGACGTGAGTGGGGACTGACCCGGGCAAGAATCCGACGCGTTCCTTCGCGCCACTGATCGGGGGTGAAGGCGTACTGGGCACTCCCCAGCAGCAGCAACTCGGGAGAAATTTCCGCAATGCGCTGCAAGGCTTCCTCTCGCCATTGACTGCATTCGGTGTATTCGCGGCCGATGCGGGCGTAGAACAACGGCACATCCACCATGGGACAGGAGGACTTGGTGATCACAAGCAATCGCCAGTCCTGGTGAGCCAGGGCGATTTGAACGGCCGGGAACCATTGGCCAACATGGCTGTCGCCGATCAAAACAGCCGTGTGCTTCGCATGTGCGTCACCAAACGAACAGATGCGTACGGTGGAGCTTCGATACCAATCATCGCAGCCCATGCGATAAATGATGGGGGCGTCGCTGCGGGCGGCTATGTAGCGTTGGATTTGAGGTGACTGCAACGCTTGATTGGCCTGCTGCATCCAGTGATTGGCAATCAAGCCGAACAAGAGCATGCAGCTCAAGGACGTGAGCATGGCTACGTGCGGATACGCCAACCATAGCTTCCAGCGTCGCAGAGGAGCTTCCACCAAGGCATGAGACAGTGCTGCCAGCGCCAGCGAAATGGCGACCAGCAAAGTCTTGTACGCTGGAGAAGGGCTGTCAGTGAGAGCAGTTCCCAGCAGCAGTATCGGCCAGTGCCATAGATACCATGCGTAGGAAATCCTGCCCAGCCATTGCAGTGGCGGCAGTGAAAGTAGGCGATGCACGCCATGCGGGTCTGACGCCCCACAACCAGCCAGGATCACCAACGCCGCACCCGCGGTGGGAATGCTTGCCCATGGCCCGGGATATGCGTGGTTGGTATCGAGCCACAGAGCACTCAGAAGAATCAGCAGCAGTCCAGCGTAGCCCAACGCAGGGGACATGCGAGCGAATTTGGATGTGGGGTGTGATGTGCGCGCGAACACGAGCCATACCAAGGCTCCGGCAGCAAACTGCCAAGCTCGTAGCGGCATCATGTAGAAAGCCAGCAGCGGTGCGATGTAAGTCAGTGCGATGCAAGACAACCCGCTGATCAGCATGATGATCAGCAAGCCGTGCTTGAGGCGCGCCACGTTGAATTTGCTGCCGCGCATCAGTAGCCAGAGTATCAGTGCGGGCCAAAGCAGATAGAACTGCTCCTCGACACCGAGTGACCATGTGTGCAGATACAGATTGGCTTCGTTTCCAGCCGAGAAGTAATCGAGGTTTCTCAGGGCGAAGTGAAAATTGCTGAACCAGATGGCTGCCATCTGTGCGGCAAAGGACTGTTCTGCCGTTTCCCCGGGGGAAAGCAGCCAGCTGGAGACGATGCCCGTCGAAAGCAGCATCAGCAACAGCGCGGGCAGCAGTCGACGCAGGCGCCGCACGTAGAACGGCAGCAGCTGCAGATGTCCGGTGGCTTCAACTTCCTGCACCAGCTTGCTGGTGATGAGAAACCCGGAGAGAACAAAAAAGACATCCACGCCAACAAAGCCGCCAGCCAGCCACGGTACGCTCGCATGGGTGGCTACCACCAGCAGGATGGCGATGGCGCGCAGGCCTTCGATATCGAGACGAAAGCGTGTGGACAAGCAAGCATCCCCTGCAAGATTGATTGTGGCGTTCAGTTGCTGATGTGTTGGAGAACTATCAGGGGTAATCCAGAAGCGATCCTGTTAGTCATGCGGCTCCTGGGCAGTTGCTGGTTGGAGGCGCGCGATGGCTCGACTGACTGGTGATGTTGATGCAGGTAAAGCGCCCATGCCGTGGGTCGTTCTGAAGGGAATGCCCTTTCGCTGCAAATCAGTTCTTTGGCGTGGTTGTGGCCTTCGTGTGTGCTTGGTTGTCCGGCGATGGCGTGGATTCTGGCGCAACCACCACGCTTTCCAGCGTGCGGCGCAGCGGCTTGATGAATCCATCCAGCATGCCAAGCCGATTGCGTTTCTCCATAGCCGCAATCATCGATTCTGCCTCAGTGCGCTTTCCTTCGTGGATCAACACCACGATCAGGTTGACCTCTGCTTCGATATCGTTGGGTGACCGACGGAAGACTTCTCGATAGTCGCGTTCGGCCGCTTCGCGGTCGTTGGCGACATGCCATGCGTACTCGCCATGGGTGGAAAGCAGCCCATTCGATGCTGGATGCGACAGTGCAGCGGCCCAGGCGGCCTGAAATTTCGGTAGATCTGACGCCTTGCATTTCTGGTCGCTGAAGCAGTGGTTCAGTCTGGACAGGGCGTGAATTTCGTTGGTATCCGGGGCGTTTGCCTTCAACTTGGCAATCATGGAGTCCCAGACATCGGCTGGGGTGGCGTAACCGGACTCTCCAAGCAGCGTGACGATGCTTTGCTCGAAGTGTATGCCTGCGCCAGGCAGGGAGCGTTTTTCCTGCAAGACTTTGAGCGCTGCTTGTGCCGCCGCCTGATCCTGGTGCTGCATGGATCGAATCAGCAGTGCCTGTGCATAGTCGTATTGCGCGTTGGGAGACTGGGGACGTTTGATGGCATCGCTCGCAGCCAGGCGCAAGGGGTCTGACCATTCTGCGGCGCGCAGCCCGGTTGTCGTTGCGTACCAGGCGACAGCGACGCAGGCGATGACTGCCGCCAGGCGGGGATTTCGCAGGTTGGCTTCCAGGCGTATCAGGCTTGCGGCCGACAACAGCAGGCCGACCGAAGAAAAATAATTGCGATGCTCGAAAGCAAGCATCAGCGGGATCACCGTCCCCGTAAGCAAATGTCCGGCGAAAAACCAGGCAATGCCCAGCGCAAACAAGGGGCGCTTGCGCCTTTGCCATAGTCCGAGACCAACCAGCAGGCCAATGCCTGCGATGGCTGCCAATGTAGTGGGCGGACTGAGCAGGCCGTGGGAGCGCGTGATGTCGTCGTGATAGAGGGTGAGGACATCCAGATTCGGCAGCAATGTCCAGGCCATGTAATCGAACATGATCCGGGCCTCGGTGAGCAGGCGGGTGATCGTGTCCGAATCCATAGTGGCAAGCGAGGCGGCGTCGATGTATCTCCCCCACAGCCATGCCAGACCGACGAGCATGGGGAGCAACAGAGTGCAGACGTACAGCGCGATCGTGTTGCCGCTCAGTCGCCCATCGGCATTGCGTGCGCGGCAGAGGCAGAATTCGGCCAATGCCGCGTAAAACGGCAGCATGATGGCGGTTTCCTTGGCCAGCAGGCCGGCTGCGGTGCAAAGGCCCAAGGCCAGCCAGGCATTCCAGTGCTGACCACGCCCCTGCCATTCAAGCAGGCGTGCGCGCAGGTACCACCCCAACCCAAGGAAGACGAACGTGGTGGCCAGCGATTCCAGGCGCTGTACCACATAAAGCACGGCAGTCAGGTTGATTGGCAGCAGCAGCCAAAGGCCGGCAATGACGGCAGCGGCAAGGCGCTCGTCGTACTCGGATTTTCCGCCCATACAGGCGCGGCGCAATTCAAACAAGGCTCCGAGCAGCCAGTACAGCAGGTAGCCGTTGCCAAGGTGGAGAATCAGGTTCGTGAGCTTGTAGGCGAATGGATCCAGCCCGCTCAACCAATAATTGGCTGCAAAACTGAGCATGGTCAACGAACGGAATGGCGGGGTGCCCGAGGGGTAGGACAGTGCGGCGCGCATCCATTCGGCCCATTCGCCGTGGGCAATCTGGACATTGGAATTGCCGGTGATCGAGCCCCAATCGTCGTATACAAAACCGCCATGTAAACCGCTGGCGTAGACCAGAGCCGTGAGCAGCACGAGCAGGCCAAACAGAAGACGTGCGCGCAGCGGAGGGCTGAGGGTCATGGAGAGGGCTCGTGGCGGTGGACAAGCGCGAGTTTACGGCGAACAAAAAAAGAAAGCCCCTGCAAGCAGGGGCTTTCCGAAGCAATGAGCTTGCCGATCTGATCAGCGGCAGGAAGCCGGGAGCAGTTCGGAACGCACCGTGCTGTTCGTGCAGGTCCAGCCCGTGAGCTGACCGGAGACTGCCGAAGCAATGCTGTTGGGGCGCAGGTTGTAAACCAGGCCGTCAACGCCGGAACCCACGTTTTGATAGGTCACGGTGATGCCCGCGGTGGCGTTGTCATAGGCCAGCGAGGTCACGTACTGCGTGGCCTTGAAGTTGTCGCAGCCGGCCTGGGTGACGTTGGCGGGTACGGCATTCATGCTGGCGACGAATTCCGACACCGAGGCCTTGCACGCATCGGCGGCAACGACGCCTTCGCTGACCTTGGCGCGCTTGATGTAGTTCTGGTAGGCCGGCAGAGCGATGGCGGCCAAGATGGCGATGATCGCAACGACGATCATCAGTTCGATCAGCGTAAAGCCCTTCTGGATGTTCTTCATGGTGATTCCTCTCGATGAAAATGGTGTTGCCCCTAGAGCCGCCAACCAGTTGGGCGGGCCCGCTTCCGCGATCGCTTTCTCGTCCAACGATCGGCGGCTCGCGTTGGGGATTATGCAGCTTGCATGCCAAGCTTTGCGAGCCCCGGCTTGAGAACAAACGTTTCGCAATGCGAAGGCGGTCTCAGTTGGTGCGCGAGACTTGGCGAGAAATGTCACAGCGTGACAATTATGGTCAGTGCATGCCTCTTGCATGGCGGCGGAATTCGTCAGAACGGCGAATCGGCAGCCATCAGCCGATCCGGGCATCGGCGCATGGCTCTTGATGTTTTCCGAATTCGAGACCTGCGTGAAGCACAAGGCAGGGCGTGGGGATTACCAGGGCTTCACATCCAGTGCATCGAGCACGTCGCCGTTGCGGCGATCGAGAAGCATGGTCATGGTGTGCACGCGCGAAACCAGCGGCAGGATTGCGATGTCCTGGGGAGAGTGGTCGGGATGGTTTTTCAGCCAGGCATCGAGCGTTGCGGATGCATCAGGATGCTTTTGCTTGAATGCGGACAATGACGATGATCGCTTGAGGAGAGATTCCCAAATACTGGCAACCGGCACGTAATACTGCGGGAACATTTCGATGTCCTTGCCTGCGGTTGCGGAAAACAGCACGTCATTGCGGGATTTCCAGTCTTTGGGAATTTGCGCGCCCACCAGGCGCGGCCCCGTCCACGGGATGTGGTCGTAATCCGGTTGAGTGGACTTGGCCAGATCCTTGGCATCCAGATCGTTGGCGGTGACCAGCACAAAGCGATCGACCGCGCCGACAACGAATGCCGGCCGTGCTGCTGCAACCACATGCATGCCATAGCCGAATGCGCACAGTTGCAGGACGATGATTGCAGTCAGGTCGAACTTGAGCCCCTTTTTCCCGGCCTTGAAGACCACCAGGGTGAGCAGCGGGCCAAGAACGAGATCAACACCGAGCAGCAATACGATCAGCTTGCCGGCGCCTGCGGCCTGACTGTAGGGGTGCGGATACCAGATGCCGAAAATCAGAATCGCGGCCAGCAGGGCGATGACGATGTTGGCTGACAGATGAAGGGCGGCGGCTTTCCAGCGGGACATGGGGAGCCTGCGTGCAAAAAGCGGATTTTTGGAAGTTCAGGGCATTCTGGCAAGTGGTTGGGCTGCGCCTGCCCGGATGGGCGCTGCATTGTCCTGCGGCTGAATGTCGGTGCGTGCGATGCGCGGCTGGACGAGCCTTGGGTGGCTCGCGGCCTCACTCAATCCCCAGTTTCTCCAGGCGGTAGCGCAACTGGCGCAGGGTCAGGCCGAGGTTGCGCGCGGCGGCGGTGCGGTTCCAGCGCGTGGCTTCGAGCGCCTTCATGATCGCGGCGCGTTCGGTTTCGGCCACGGCAGCGGCGAGGTCGCTGGGGAAGCCGGCGTCCTCGGGGGGCTCGGGTGGTGTCGAGGGCGGCAGCGGCTGCGCGAACGACAGGGGTGGTGTGGCGGATGCGGGCGACATGGCGTGCGTGCTGCCCGATTCGGTGCCGGCGGCGCGTTCGGACGAGGCGGCCAGGCGCAGGTCGCCGATGCCGATGCTGTTGTTTTCGCACAGCGCAACGGCGCGTTCGAGAACGTTTTCCAGTTCGCGCACATTGCCGGGGAAGTCGTAGTTGAGCAGGGCGTGCAGCGCGGCCGGTTCCAGGCGCGCCGGCGTGCCACCGCTGTCCTTGGACAGGCGTTCGAGCACGCGCGCGGCGATCTGCGGAATGTCCTCGCGGCGATCGCGCAGCGGCGCGACTTTCAGTTCGATGACGTTGATGCGGTAGAACAGATCCTGACGGAACGAGCCCAGTTCGACCAGTCGCGCCAGATTCTTGTGGGTGGCCGAGAGGATGCGCACATCGACCCCGACCTCGGCGCGCGCGCCGATCGGCCGCACGGCCTTTTCCTGCAGCACGCGCAGCAACTTGACCTGCATGTGCATGGGCAGTTCGGCGACTTCGTCGAGAAACAGGGTGCCGCCCTGGGCTGCCTGGAACAGGCCATCCTTGTCGGCCTGGGCGCCGGTGAAGCTGCCGCGCTTGTGGCCGAAGAATTCGCTTTCCATCAGCTCGGACGGAATCGCGCCGCAGTTGACCGGCACGAAGGGAGCGGTGGAGCGGGGGCCCAATTCGTGCACGAGGCGTGCGACCAGTTCCTTGCCCACGCCCGATTCGCCGGCGATGTAGACCGGGGCCTGGCTGCGTGCCACCTTGGCGATCGTGGCCCGCAGTTCGTTCATGGTGGCCGAGTCGCCGATCAGCTTGCCGACGCTGGCGTTGTGCTCGCTGCGCTTTTCCTCGGACAGGCGCAGCGCGGTCTGCACCAGGCGGCGCAGCACGTTGATGTCGACCGGCTTGGAGACGAAGTCGAAGGCGCCGGCCTTGAGGGCCTCCACCGCGGCATCGACGTTGCCGTAGGCGGTGATCATCGCAATCGGCGTTTCCGGATACTGCTGGGCGACCAGGCTGATGATGTCCTGGCCGCTGCCGTCGGGCAGGCGCATGTCGGTGAAGCACAGCGCGTAGGTGCGCTCGCCCAGCCGCTGGCGGGCCTCGGCGAGAGTGGCGGCGGTTTCGACGATCAGGCCCATGCGACCCAGCGTGAGCGTGAGCAGCTCGCGGATGTCGCGCTCGTCGTCGATGATCAGGGCATAGGGTTTGTTCATGCGGGCGCGAGTTTGAGGCTTTTTGCGTTTCCGCCACAAGGGCGGAAGGATCGGGAAAGTGGGGACATCGCCCTCATGGCCGGCGCAGGCGGGTCATGTGGGCAGCCGCCCGCCCTGCGGGATGCTGGCCGCGGGCTGCAGCGTTATGCGAAAACACGCGCCGCCACCGGCCACGGGCACGTATTCGAGCGCCGCCTGGCTGGCTTCGCTCATCTGCTTGGCCAGGTACAGGCCCAGGCCGGTGCCGTATTCATGCGTGGTGTAGAACGGTTCGAAGATCTGGGCGGCAACCTTGGGCGGGATGCCGGGGCCGCGATCGATGACCTCGATCAGCGGCGGCCCTTTGTCGGCGCTGATGCGCGCGACCAGGGCCACGCGGGCGGGCTGGCTCGGCTGGCGGCCATAGCGCAGCGCGTTCTGCACCAGATTCCACACCACCTGCTGCAGATGCTGCGGGTCGACCACGGCCTCCAGGCGGCGGTTGCTCGGAATGGCGCGCAGCTGATCGTTGCCCAAGTCGTTGGACTGCTTGTAGTCGTCGACGAAGCTGAGCACCCAGGCGTTGAGGTCGATCGTTTCCGGCCGCGAGCGCTCGCGGCGTGACAGCTGCAGGATGTTCTCGACGACGTCGTTGGCGCGCGTGCAGTGGTTGTTGATGATCTCCACCAGCCGCGCATCGTCTTGGTTGAGTTCGGGCGATTCGGCCAGCAGCTGCGCCGAATAGCGGATGGCGGCCAGCGGGTTGCGGATTTCGTGCGCGATCGAGGCCGACAGCCGGCCCAGCGAGGACAGCGTGAGCTCCTCGGCACGCCGCGACAGCAGCGAGGTGTCGTCGAGAAAGATCAGCACGTTGGCGTCGTCGTTGGGCGACAGGCGGGTGAAGCGCGGAATCACCTCGGGCATGTCGGCGGCCAGTGCCACCGCGCTCTGCTCGCTGCGCCCGTTGTGGCGCCAGTGGTACAGACGGCGCGACAGCTCGGGAGCGACCACGCCCAGCTCGCGCTCGCCCGGCGAAGGATTGCCGATCAGGTGCCAGGCCGACTCGTTGATGCGCAGGATCAGATTGGCCCGGTCCACCAGCAGCACGCCAGTACGCATGCGCTGGATGATGAGGTCGTTGATCTGCTCGAGGTTGAGCAGGTCGGCGCCGCGCTGCTCGGCCAGATCCTCGGCTTCGCGCAGGTGGCCGCCCAGATAGCGCAGCAGGATGGCCACGATGAAGTACGCCGCCGACATCGCCAGCACGGAAAAGCCGCTGGTGACCTCGCGCTCGCCGCCGAGCAGGCTGTACAGGTAGGGTGCGCCGACGCCGAGCGAGCCGCCGAAGGCAAAGGCCAGCGAGTAGCGCGGCATCATCAGCGCCGCGATGCCGAGATTGACCAGCAGCATCATCGGCACCAAGCCATAGCCGGCCAGGGAGAACAGCACCAGGGCGGCGGCGGCGATGTCGAGCATCAGCGAAAGCGCAATGGCCAGGCTCAGGTGCCGGCGCAGGCGTTCGGTGAGCAACAGCAGGATCAGCGCGATGGCCAGATAGGCCACCGACGTGGTCTGGCCGATCATCGGCCGCAACAGGCGCACCGACTCGCTGCTGAACGGCGCAAAGAACAGGCTGACGTAGACGAGCGCTTCGAGGCAGCGGTAGAGATTGAAGAAATACAGCTCGCGCCGGGTGATGTCCCCCGCCGACCGGCTGTCCAGGCCCTGATAGCTCAATACGGCCACGTCGTCCCCCGTTGATGGCGGCAGTATAAAACGCCGCGCGGCGCATGGGCGGGGGCGGGCGGATGCGGTTTTGATTTCGGATCGGCCTTGCCGGACAATGGGCGGCTGCATTTGGGCGGCTCTGCGCCGCCGTTTCCCGCGTCTGCGCCTGCGGCGGCCTTCTCCCACGCCGTGGGCTCGCGTTTTCCAGCACAAGGTGTCTGCATGAATTTCCACGAATATCAAGCCAAGGAATTGTTCGCCGCCTACGGCATACCGGTACCGCCCGGCAAGACCGCCCATTCGCCCGACGCCGCCGTCGATGCCGCCAAGGCACTCGGTGGCACGCAGTGGATGGTCAAGGCGCAGATCCACGCCGGCGGCCGCGGCAAGGCCGGCGGCGTCAAGTTCTGCAAGTCTCTCGATGACGTGCGCGCCGCGGCCAAGGGCATGCTCGGCACGCAGATGGCCACCTACCAGTCGGCCGGCCGCGCGCTGCCGGTGAATCTGGTGCTGGTCACCGACGCCACCAACATCGCCAAGGAGCTGTACCTGTCGATCCTGGTCGACCGCGACAGCAAGAGCGTGTCGTTCATCGCTTCCAAACATGGCGGCGTCGACATCGAGCAGGTCGCGCGCGACACCCCGCAGGACATCCACACCATCCACGTCGACTTCGTCGAAGGCCTGCAGCCCTACCAGTGCCGCCAGCTCGGCTTTGCGATGGATCTCAACGCCAAGCAGGTCGGTCAGCTGACCAAGATCATGCTCGGCCTGTACCGGCTGTTCAACGAAAAGGACTTGTCGCTGGTCGAGCTGAATCCGCTGGCGATCCTCGAGGACGGCAACCTCGCCGCACTCGACGGCAAGGTCAACTCCGACGACAACGCCGAGTTCCGCCATGCCGACCTGGTGGCCATGCGCGACCTCACCCAGGAAGACGCCGCCGAGGCGGCCGCGGTGCAGAACAACCTCAACTACGTGACCATGGACGGCTCGATCGGCTGCATGGTCAATGGCGCGGGCCTGGCGATGGCCACCATGGACGTGATCAAGCTGGCGGGCGGCGAGCCGGCCAACTTCCTCGACGTGGGCGGCGGCGCCACCAAGGAGCGCGTCACCGAGGCGTTCAAGCTGATCCTGTCGTCGGACAAGGTGAAGGCGATCCTGGTCAACATCTTCGGCGGCATCGTGCGCTGCGACCTGATTGCCGAAGGCATCATCGCCGCGGTGAAGGAAGTGGGGCTGAAGATCCCGGTGGTGGTGCGCCTGCAGGGCACCAATGTCGAGCAGGGCCGTGCCCTGCTGGCCAATTCCGGCCTGGCGATCACGCCGGCCGACGATCTCAACGACGCGGCGCAGAAGGCCGTGGCCGCCGCGAAGTGAGGAGCGCCTAGAACATGTCCGTACTCGTCAACAAGAACACCAAGGTGATCGTGCAGGGCTTCACCGGCCAGCAGGGCACCTTCCATGCACAGCAGGCGCTGGACTACGGCACCCAGGTCGTGGGTGGCGTCACCCCCGGCAAGGGCGGCAGCGAGCACATCGGCCTGCCGGTCTTCAACTCGGTGGCCGAGGCGGTCGATGAGACCGGTGCCGACGCTTCCGTGATCTTCGTGCCGCCGCCGTTCGCGGCCGATTCGATTCTCGAAGCGATCGACGCGGGCATCCGCGTGATCGTGGCGATCACCGAAGGCATCCCGGTGCTCGACATGCTGCGCGTGAAGAACGTGCTCAAGTCGCATCCCGACACCGTGCTGATCGGGCCGAACTGCCCCGGCGTGATCACCCCGGGCGAATGCAAGATCGGCATCATGCCGGGCCACATCCACAAACCGGGCAAGGTCGGCATCGTGTCGCGCTCGGGCACGCTCACCTACGAAGCGGTGTTCCAGACCACCAACGAGGGCCTGGGCCAGTCCACCTGCATCGGCATCGGCGGCGACCCGATCAACGGCCTCAACTTCATCGACTGCCTCAAGCTGTTCCAGGACGACCCGCAGACCGAGGGCATCATCATGGTCGGCGAGATCGGCGGCAGCGCCGAGGAAGACGCCGCCGAGTTCATCGGCGAGTACGTCAAGAAGCCGGTGGTCTCCTTCATCGCCGGCGCGTCGGCCCCGGCCGGCAAGCGCATGGGCCACGCCGGCGCGATCATCTCCGGCGGCAAGGGCACCGCTGCCGCGAAGTTCGCCGCGCTGGAGAAGGCCGGCGTGACCACGGTCAAGTCCCCGGCCGATCTTGGCAAGACGCTGGCGGCAAGGATGAAGCAGTAACCGTCGCGCACCCGCCCGCGCGCTGCAACGCGCACGGGCGGGTGGCTCGGCGCGGCCACCGCCGTGCTGGCGCGCCCAGGCATGGCGCACAAATGGAGTGTGCAGGAACCGACCCGACCAATCGCGGCGGGCTGGCGCTACCATGCACGCGGATCGTCGCATTGGGGAAGGGACATGCGCCGTCGCATCGTCGTGTTGTTGGCTGCTTGCGGAATCACGCTGGCCTCGGCGCAGTATCCGCCTGCGGATCCCGATCGCATTCCCTCGGTCACCGACCCGTCGGTGCCGCTCACCTATGTCGGCAACAACGGCAGCATTTCGATTGGCGTCAATGCCGAAGGCGAGACCGAAGGCCAGCTGATGGGCGTGTTCGCGCGCAACGATGCGCGTGCGCTGATCGGCCAGTTGTGGTGGGATCGTGCCGGCGCGGGTGGGGTGCAGTTCGATTTCAACTGGCTGTGGGGCGGTGATCCGATCGCCGCGCGCCAGCATCCGGATCAGGCCACGGTGAGTCGCCTGAGTTTCGCTCTCGACCAGAACGCCCAGCATGCACGCAAGGCCACGCTCGGGTTCGGCATCGAGCGGCGCGCCTTTTCCGCGGAAGCCTGGCTCGCCCATGGCGTGAGCGGCGCGCGCAGCGCCGGCCGCAGCCTGCAGGACGAGGTCGTGCGCACGACCGGGCGCGATGAGCTGGGCGATTACACCATGGTCGAAACCACCACCATCGACACCTTGTTCGAAAGCAAGCCGTTCGGTACCGAAGTCGGCCTGCAGTTCAGTCACGTATTCGAGCCCTGGGCCACGCGCGTGTACGGCGCGGGCAGCACGCAGGAGGGGGATGGCGTGCGTGCCACCACGCTTTCGCTGGGGCTGGACACGCCGCTGGGCACGCGCGGCTGGGGATTGGCTGCACGCGCCGATCATGTGCAGCGCAGCGGGATGGACGGCGGTGACGACAACCGCCTTGCCGTCTTCCTGCGCTACGAATTCGGTCGGCACGGCGCGTTCGTACCGACCGCGCAGCTCGACAGCCCGGCGTGGATCGCGCGCTCGCTGGCACGGCCCTCCAGCGCCCATTCGCGCACCGTGGAAACGTATCGTCGCGTGCGCACGCGCAACGTCAGCGTGACGCGCGGGCCGCGCCAGTACAGCAATCATTTTCCGCTTGCGCAGGTCGACCGCGCGGCAACGAGCGAGGGCGTGGCGGTGTCGATCGACGTGCTCGCCAACGACAGCGATGCCGACACGGATGCGCTCAGCGTGAGTGCGGTGACGGCGCCGGCGCACGGGCAGGCGGCGATCACCGCCGGCGGGATTCTCTACACTCCCGATCCGGGTTATGTTGGCCCCGACTCCTTCGCCTACACAGTCAGCGATGGCCGGGGCGGCAGCGCCGGCGGACGAGTCGACGTCATGGTCGGCGCGCGCCCCAACGCGGCGCCGATCGCGCGCAGCGACAGCGCCGTTGCGCCGTATCAGACCGCGATCCTGATCGACGTGCTGGCCAACGACAGCGATCCCGATGCCGATGCGCTGAGCCTGCTGGCCGTGGGCGTGCCGGCACAGGGCACGGCCACGATCGTCGGCAACCAGATCCAGTACGTGCCTGCCGCCGGCTTCAGCGGGGTCGACCAATTCAGCTACACGGTTGGCGACGGCCATGGCGGCACGATGAGCGCGAACGTGAGCGTGAGCGTGGCGGCGCGGCCCAATCGTGCGCCGATCGCCCTCGCCGACCGGGTCAATGCCGTGGCCGGCCAGCCGACCGCCATCGCGGTGCTGGCCAACGACGGCGATCTGGATGGCGATCCGCTCACGATCACGGCCGTCGGTGCTCCTGGCATGGGCAGTGCGGTGCTGGCCGGCAGCGCCATCGTCTACACCGCGCCCGTCGGCTGGGTGGGCAGTACCAGCTTCAGCTACACCATCAGCGATGGCCGCGGCGGCACGGCCAGCGCGCAGGTCACGGTCAACGTGATGCCGTCAGCAAATCAGGTGCCGATCGCGGTGGACGATCAGGTGACGGCCGCGCTGTCGGGTTCGGTTTTCCCGATCAATGTGCTGGCCAACGACAGCGACCCCGATGGCGATCCGCTCACGATCACGGCGGTCGGCGCGCCAGCCGTGGGCACGGCGGTGATCTCCGGCAGCCAGATCGTGTATTCGCTGGGCGCGGTCACCGTGCCGCCGAGCAGTGTCAGCTTCAGCTACACCATCAGCGATGGCCGCGGCGGCACGGCGACGGCCGTGGTCACCCTCAACTTCACCTCGGGAGGCAACCAGCCGCCGGTTGCGGTCGATGATGTGGCGACGACCAGCCTGGCGGGCAGCGTCACCATCAATGTGCTGGCCAACGACAGCGATCCCAATGGCGATCCGCTGACGATCACCGCAGTCGGCACGCCATCGATGGGGACGGCAGCGATCGTGGGCAACCAGATCGTGTTCACGGCGAATGGCAACGTGACGGGCATCGCCAGCTTCAGCTATACGATCAGTGACGGCAATGGCGGCACGGCGACGGCCAACGTCAGCGTGACCGTCACGCCATGACCGGAACGGGCCGCCGCCCTGCGGTGGCCCGGTCACCCGCTGGGCTATCATGCGCGGCTTTCGGGCTTGTCACGCCATCATGTCCAGCTTGCGCATCGTCCTTGTCCAGTTCGATTTCCCGGTCGGCGCGGTGGCGCACAACGAGGCGCGCATCGCGGAATGGATCGCCACCGCGCGCGACGTGCATCACGCCGACCTGGTGCTGTTTCCGGAGCTTGCGCTGAGCGGCTATCCACCGGAAGACCTGCTGTTCCGACCGAGCTTTCTCGCCGAGTGCGCCGCCGCGATCGAGCGCATCGCAGCGCGCGTGCACGGCATCGTCGCCGTCGTGCCATGGCCGCAGGCGGCTGGTGCGGTGGTCTACAACGCGGCCAGCGTGCTGCGCGATGGCCGCATCGCGGAAACCTACCGCAAGCGCGAACTGCCCAACTACGCGGTGTTCGACGAGCGGCGTTATTTCGAGGTTGATCCCGATGGCGGCGCCTGCGTGTTCGAAGTCAAGGGCATGCCGGTGGGTATCGTCATCTGCGAAGACTGCTGGTATGCCGAACCGATGAGCGACACGGTCGCCGCTGGTGCGCAGCTGGTGATCGTGCCCAACGCCTCGCCTTTCGAGCGCGGCAAGCATGCCCAGCGCGATGCGCTGCTCGCCGCGCGCGTGCGCGAAAACGGCGTGGGCGTGGCCTATCTCAACACCGTGGGCGGACAGGATGCGGTGGTGTTCGACGGTGCCTCGGTGCTGGCCGATGGCGATGGCACGATCCACGCCGCCGCACAAGCCTTCGAAGAGCATGCGCTGGTGGCCGACTACGATGCGCGGACGCGGCGCTTCACGCCCGTGCACTGGCCGATCGAGGGCGACGAAGGCCGCGAGTCGCTGGCCTGGCGTGCGATCGTGCGCGGCACGCGCGACTACTGCGCCAAGAACGGCTTTGATCGCGTGTGGGTGGGATTGTCCGGCGGTATCGATTCGGCGCTGGTGCTGGCGATCGCGGTCGATGCCCTGGGGGCCGACAAGGTCACCGGCGTGCGCCTGCCGTCGCGCTACACCTCGGGACTGAGCAACGATCTGGCCGAGGAGCAGGCACGCGCCCAGGGCGTGCGTCTGCTGACCGTGCCCATCGAAGCGCCGTTCCGCGGCTTTCTCGATGCGCTGGCGCCTGCATTCGCCGGCGCGGAGCGCGACGTGACCGAGGAGAACCTGCAGTCGCGCTGTCGCGGCACGCTGCTCATGGCGCTGGCCAACAAGTTCGGCGGCCTGCTGCTCACCACCGGCAACAAGAGCGAGTACGCGGTCGGCTACGCCACCATCTACGGCGACATGTGCGGCGGCTTTGCGCCGATCAAGGACGTCTACAAGACCGAGGTGTTCGCGCTCGCACGCTGGCGCAATGCGGTGGCCGGCGCGCCGCTGATTCCGCCGGCGGTGATCGAGCGGCCGCCGTCGGCGGAACTGCGCGAGAACCAGACCGACCAGGATTCGCTGCCACCCTACGATGTTCTCGATGCAATCCTCATGCGCCACATCGACGAGGAGCAGTCGGCCGCGGACATCATCCAGGCCGGCTTTGATGCGGCGCTGGTCGAACGCGTCGTGCGGCTGGTACGGATCGCCGAGTGGAAACGCCAGCAGGGAGCGCCGGGGCCGAAGATTTCGCGCCGCGCGTTCGGCCGCGAACGGCGCTATCCGATCACCTCGGGCTGGCGCTGAGCCGCCTCAGCGGCTCGACAGCGGAATCAGCTTCCACCAGGTCGAGCGGTAGTGCGGCCACTTGCCGTGCAACGCCGGATGCTCGGGGTAGTTGAGTTCGAGTACCTGCTTGACGTCGTCGGCAAGCTTCTGCTGGCCGAGCTTGGCGTAGCTTTCGTACATCACCGCCAGCGCATCGGCCACCTGTGGCGTCTGCGGGTAGGTCTCGATGATTTCCTTGGCGCGGTTGGAAGCGGCCACGTAGGCTTCGCGCTTGTAGTAGAACAGCGCGATGTACAGATCGGCCTGCGCCATGGTGTTGCGCAGCGACACCATGCGCTGGCGCGCGTCGGCGGCATAGGCGCTGCCGGGATAGCGCGTGATCAGCGCGCCGAAGTCGTCGAACGACTGGCGCAGATTGGCCTGGTCGCGCTTGGTCATGTCCAGGCCGACGTAGCGTTCGAGAAAGCCGCCCGAGCGATTGAAGTTGATCAGGCCGCGCAGGTAGTAGGCATAGTCGACATGCCGCTGCGTCGGGTAGGTCTTGATGAAGCGGTTGATCGTCGAATACGCATCATCGGGCTTGTTGTTCTTGTACTGCGCGTACGCCAGGTTGAGCTGCGACTGCTCGGTGTAGGCGCCGAACGGAAAGCGCGAGATCAGGCGCTGGAACGTGCGCGTGGCAAATTCGTAGTTGCCGCTGTCGATGGCATTCGCGCCTTGCGCGTACAGCTCTTCGACGGTCTTGGTGTCCATCGGATCGCCCTTCTTGGCGCCGCGATGGAACAGCGAGCAGCCAGTCAGCAGGCTCAGCAGGACGACGAGGGCAAGACGCAGGATGGTGGCGGTGCGGAACGGGACTCGCATGCGGATGGCGGGCTCTGCGATGATGGGAGGGTTGGAATGGCCGACGACACCATGGCCCGGAGCCGCGGTGCCGGCAGGCGGTGCGCATGCGCACCGCACGAAATACTGATCATAACCCGAAACTTTGCCGGCGCTGACAGCCATGTCCGCCGCGACCTGCCGCCATGACCGAACCCCAATCCACGCTGAATGCGATCATTGCTCCCGAATTGGCTGGCCGGCGCTTCGACCAGGCGCTGGCCGAGCTGTTTCCCGATTACTCGCGTTCGCGGCTGACCGCATGGATCAAGTCCGGCGCGGCGCGGCTGGACGGCGCCCAGGTGGCACCGCGTCAGCCGGTCTATGGCGGCGAGCGGGTCGAGCTGACGGTGGTCGTCGAGCGCGAGATCGGTGCCCAGGCCGAAGCGATCGAGCTCGACATCGTGCACGCCGACGCCGATGTCATCGTGGTCAACAAGCCGGCCGGACTGGTGGTGCATCCGGGCGCCGGCAACCCGGCCGGCACCCTGCAGAACGCCTTGCTGCACTTCGATGCCAGGCTGGCCGAGATTCCACGAGGCGGCATCGTGCACCGCCTGGACAAGGACACTTCGGGCCTGATGGTGGTGGCGCGTTCGATGCGCGCGCACACTGCCCTGGTCGAGCAGCTGTCCGAGCGCGACGTGCATCGCCAGTATCTGGCCATCGTGTACGGCGCGATGGTCGCCGGCGGCCGGGTCGATGCACCGCTCGGTCGCCATCCGCGCGACCGGCTCAAGCAGGCGGTGCGCGAGGATGGCCGCGAGGCGGTCACGCACTATCGCGTGCGCGAACGCTTCCGCAGCATGACGCTGGTCGAGTGCCGGCTCGAAACCGGTCGCACGCACCAGATCCGCGTGCACATGGCGCATGTGCGCCATCCGCTGGTCGGCGATCCGCAGTATGGCGGCCTGCTCAAGCTGCCCAAGGGCGCTGGTGCCGAACTCGTGGCCGCGCTGCGCGGCTTCAGGCGTCAGGCCTTGCATGCCGAACAGCTCCAGTTCGTGCATCCGCGCAATGGCAAGCCGGTGGCGTTCGAGGCGCCGCCGCCGCCGGACATGCAGGCCCTGCTCGCGGCATTGCGCGCCGACACGCGCGAGCACGCATGAAGCGCGGCGCACGGCCCGCATCGGCGCCGGGTTGCGCATGAGCGCGGCCTGGCTCGTGCCGGACTGGCCAGCGCCGCCCTGCGTGCGCGCGGCGGTGACCACGCGCCGCCTGCCCGGGGCATCGCAGCCACCGTTCGACGCCTTCAACCTCGGCATGCGCAGTGGCGATGACGCACGTGCGGTGGCCGCCAATCGGGCGGCCTTGCCGCGCCTGCTCGATCTGCCGGCGCCGCCGCACTGGCTGCAGCAGGTGCATGGCACGCAGGTGTGGAATGCCGACGCCGGCGCGGCGTCTGACGAGCCCGTCGCCGACGCCGCGGTCACGCAGCGTGCCGGCGTGGTGCTGGCCGTGCTGACGGCCGATTGTCTGCCGGTGCTGCTGTGCGCCGACGATGGGCGCGCGATCGGTGTCGCGCATGCGGGCTGGCGCGGATTGGCGGCCGGAGTGCTCGAAGCCACGCTGTCGAGCCTGTGCCTGCCGCCCGCCCGCGTGATGGCCTGGATCGGCCCGGCGATCGGGGCGGCCGCGTATGAAGTCGGCGATGAAGTTCGTGCGGCATTCGTCGAATCATCCGCCGCGGCGGCAGCGGCCTTCGTGCCGACGCGCCCCGGGCATTGGCTCTGCCATCTTTCCAGGCTGGCGCGGCAGCGCCTTGCCGCGGCCGGCGTGACCAGGGTGTACGGCGGCGACTTCGATACCTGCGGCGATGCGCGGTTTTATTCCTACCGCCGCGATGGTGCGCGCAGCGGGCGGTTTGCAAGCCTGATCTGGCGTACCGACTGAGCATTCCGTGGCATGGCCACGGCGAAAGCCCGGCGATCCGTGCGTGCGGAACGCCCGTGGCATCGCCGTGCGCCGTGTTGCTTGAATCGCCTGTGGTTGCCCGCATTTTCCACGCAGCGGCGGCCTCTCCGCCGGAATCATTCGTGGGGATCGATCAATGCGCATGGACAAACTCACGTCGCGTTTTCAGCAGGCACTGGCCGATGCCCAGTCGCTCGCGGTCGGGCGCGACCACAACATGCTCGAACCCGTGCACCTCATGGTTGCGCTGCTCGACCAGCAGGGCGGTTCGACCGTACCGCTGCTGGCCCAGGCCGGTGTCAACGTGCCGAGCCTGCGCACGCGCCTGGGCCAGGCACTGGAGCGTCTGCCCAGGGTGGCGGGCCAGGAAGGCAACATCAACGTGTCCAACGACCTGGGCCGCCTGCTCAACCTCACCGACAAGCTCGCGCAGCAGCGCGGCGACGCCTTCATCGCCTCGGAGCTGTTCGTGCTCGCCGCGCTCGATGACAAGGGCGAGCTGGGCAATGCGCTCAAGGCCGCGGGCGCG
>WBZO01002747.1_pt1 | contig 22097 bp, 19 predicted proteins | sample 5204261 | NCBI WGS metagenome assembly WBZO01 (sample SAMN12412400, study PRJNA552823) | activated sludge metagenome | isolation source: activated sludge from anammox sidestream of wastewater treatment plant... | place: USA: North Carolina | collected 2017-09 | reverse complement strand
AGCGAACGGGTTTCCGAAACCCGTTCGCTCATGCAAAAAGCTATTGAACACTTTGAGTATGAGCTTTCAAAAATTAGAGCCGGAAGAGCTAATCCTTCAATGTTAGAAGGTGTAGAAGTAGAAGCATATGGTTCGCGCTCACCATTAAACCAAATGGCCAATATTTCTACTCCCGATGCCAAAACCATTACGGTTCAACCGTGGGATGCTTCGTTGTTACAAGCCATTGAGCGTGGCATAATGATGGCAAACATTGGTTTAACTCCACAAAGCGATGGTAAAATTATTCGCTTAAATATTCCACCTCTTACCGAAGAGCGCAGAAAGGATTTAGTAAAGCAATCTAAAGGCGAAGCAGAAACAGCCCGTGTTTCGGTACGCAATATCCGTAGAGATTCCAACGAAAAAATTAAGAAGTTATTGAAAGACGGCTTGCCGGAAGATTCAGGAAAGAAAGCCGAAGCCGATATTCAAAATATTACCAACGATTTTACAGCTAAGGTGGAGAAACACCTAGAGGTAAAAGAGAAGGAAATTATGACCGTTTAAGGTCGAATACTTGGCGGAATAATTTCGTCCACAAAAATCACGAAAATATTTTTGGTGCCTTCTGCACGCAAAACCAATTTGGTTTGGTCATAAAAGTGCGTGTTGTTTTCATCGTTTAAGCGAAGCACCGAAGGTAGCTCCGGTTTATGTAGCTGGTTAAAGCGCTGCAAGCCGGTGGCTAAGGTTGGCGTTAGGCGTGTGGCGTCCGCCAATACAATATGAAAGTTAGGGAAGCAAGAAAGTGTTCTGCGCGAAGCTTGTTTAGGATTAAAAATTATACTACCGTCTTCGGCAACTAAGCTCTCGCAAAGCGAAATGGCAGCACTGGAATTTTCTATGGTAAAGCCAATTGCTCCGCGTTGGAAGTTGTGTTCGCAAAAGGCATCTTTAATTTCGTTTTCCCAAGTAAAAATATGAATCCATTCATTTTGCCGCTTCATGGTTTTTAGCACTTCAATAGCATTGGCAATGGTTTCGCAGTAAATAAAATCTCCTCCTTGCGCATTAAAGTTTTCGGCAAAGTGAATATCTAAATCTGTTTCGCTTGGTTTATCGTAGCTTTTGGCAGTAGGCTCCACCGTGCGTACAGCAACAGGTGTTGAAGCGGCAATTGGCTCGTTAATAATATCGGCAAACGAGGTTGGGCGTGCTACTTCATTTTCATTGAAACCAACTACGGTTCTTGTGGCAATAACTTCTACTTCTCTTTCCGCTTGGTGGTTGCCAAATAAGTTTTTGATACGACCAAAAAATCCTTGTTCCTCTGTAAACATAAATGTTGAGATTGAGTGGATAATGTTTAACGCTTCAAAAGAACATTAAAACATTAGGTGCAGCGCTGTTTTGCGCCTATTCTTTCTCAACAAACTTTTTTGCTGGTGTTCACATTTGTAGATAGGTGAAAATAATGTAACCTTATTTTTGTTTGTAGTTAAAACCAAAGTAGTCATGCACTTAAGCAATAGGCAAGTTTTTTTAAACCACATTGCGCAAACCAGTAAAGCACCTCTGCTATTAGAAATTGCAAGCGCCAAAGGTTCCTTGCTATTTACTCCGGAAGGGAAATCGCTGATAGATTTAATTGGTGGAATTAGTGTTTGCAATATTGGGCATAGCCACCCAAAAGTTGTAGAAGCCGTGCAAACACAAGCTGCCCGGCACATGCACTTAATGGTATATGGCGAATTGGTACAAGCGCCACAAGTAAATTACGCAAAGGGGCTTTGCCGTTTTCTTCCTAAAGAATTGGGCAGTATTTATTTTACAAACTCAGGTGCCGAGGCAACGGAAGGTGCTTTAAAATTGGCCAAGCGATTTACCGGAAAATCTAAAATTGTGTATTGCAAGAATGCTTATCACGGCAGCACGCACGGAGCTTTGAGCATAATGGGCGATGAGTATTTTAAGCGAAACTATCGTCCACTTTTGCCCAATGTTTTTGCCATAAAATATGGCGACACAAACGAATTGAAAACAATAGATAACCAAACCGCAGCCGTAATTATTGAAACTATACAGGCAGAAAGTGGTGTTACGGTGCCTACTGCTGCGTATATGCAGCAATTGCGCGCGCAGTGCAATAGCACAGGCGCCTTGCTTATTGTAGATGAAGTGCAAGCAGGCATGGGTAGAACCGGAAAAATGTTTGCGTTTGAACATTTTGGCATTCAACCCGATATATTGTTGCTGGCAAAAGCATTTGGTGGCGGCATGCCTTTGGGTGCTTTTATTGCAGCACAGAAAGTAATGGAAGTTATTGCCGAAAATCCTGTGTTGGGGCATATTACAACTTTTGGCGGGCATCCGGTTTCGTGTGCTGCCGGAGCCGCTGCTCTTCAAGTATTAGAAGCAGAAAATATTATTGCCGATGTTGAAGCAAAAGGAGCACTGTTTGAAAAATTATTACAACACAAAAACATAAAAGCTATTCGCAGGAAGGGCTTGCTCATGGCCGTGCAGTTTAGCTCGTTCGAACAGAATAAAACTATTATAGATAGAGCAATAGAGCGCGGTGTGTTTACCGATTGGTTTTTGTTTGCTCCCGAGTGCTTGCGTATTGCCCCACCTTTAAATATTCCAAATGAACTTATAGAGCAAGCATGTGAAATTTTATTGGCGTGCATAGACGAAGCAGCCGTTTAAATTCTCAAATTTGCATCATGTTTCAATACTCTACTCAAATACGGGTTCGCTACGGAGATACCGACAAAATGGGATATGTGTATTATGGGAATTATCCGTATTACTACGAAATTGCCCGCGCAGAGGCCATTCGATCGTTAGGAGTTTCGTATAGAGAAATGGAAGAAAGCGGAATAATAATGCCCGTAACACGCTTAAATATTAAGTATATCCAACCTGCTTTTTACGATGATTTGCTTACCGTAAAAGTTACCGTGCCGGAGTTGCCGGGCAGAGCCATTTTATTTTCGTATGAAATATTTAAGGACGAAAACACTAAAACAAATGAAGGTGAAACATGGTTAGTTTTTTTGAATAAAGCCACCAATCGTTTAGTGCACACACCCAATATGTTGCTCGAAAAGTTACAACCGTTTTTTTGATTCGCTGTTATGCAAAAATTTATTCCTGTTTTTCCATTAAAGTTGGTAGTGTTTCCGGGGCAAGCGCTTAACCTGCATATTTTTGAACCCCGCTACCGCCAACTTATTAAGGAGTGTTTTGATACCGGAAAAACTTTTGCCATTCCTCCGGTAATAGACGATAGATTGAATGAATACGCTACCGAAATTCGCCTTACCGAAATTTCTAAAACATACGATTCCGGGGAAATGGATGTGCGCACCGAAGCCACTCAGATTCTGCAAGTGTTGGAAGTAATACAAGAAGTTCCCAATAAGCTATACAGCGCTGCCATTGTGAGCGAAATGCCGCACCTGCCCTTAGATACAAACGAGTTGCAGCCACAACTGTATGAATTATTGATGAAGCTGCATGCGTTTTTGGGAACCGATTTCGATCCGTATAAGAAGTTTAAGAATCCACTTTCGTTCGATTTAATTGCCTACTGCGCTCTTTCGCTACCGCAGCAATGCAGGCTGCTGGAAGTGCATTCCGAGAAGCAGCGACAAATGGCACTTATTCAGCATTTAATTCAGGTAATTCCTACCATTGAAGAAGCCAACCGCCTGCGCGAAAAAGTAAGAATGAATGGGCACTTTAGAAATGAAAAACCACCCGAAAATTTTAATTTTAAAAAATAGCAAAAGCCGCATTCGCCATATTTCGATAGCTATTTCTTAACACATCCGTAACTTTGGCTACATAGTTTTGCCACACAATTTTGAAGCATGGAAACAAACGATATAAAAATTTTGTTGGTGGATGATGAAGCCGATGTGTTGGACTTTATGAAGTATAATTTGGAGCGCGAAGGATTTTGGGTACACACTGCCTCCAATGGTTTAGAGGCAATAGAAGTAGCTAAGAAAACGCTGCCGCACATTATTATTTTAGATCTTATGATGCCCAAATTAGATGGAATCGAAACATGTAGAGAGTTGCGCAGTTTATCACAGTTTAAATCTACCATTATTACTTTTTTAACTGCTCGCGATGAAGATTATTCGCAAATAGCCGGCTTTGAAGTAGGTGCCGATGATTATATTACCAAGCCAATAAAGCCACGTGTTTTTATTAGCCGCATCCGCGCTTTAATGCGCAGGTTAGAAAGCAACGAAAATAGCAAACTTATTAAAGCAGGCGATATAGAAGTAGATAGAGAACGGTATGTGGTTATTAAAAGTGGAGAAGAAATTTCGCTGCCGCGCAAGGAGTTTGAACTATTGAATTTACTTATAGGGAAACCCGGCAGAGTATTTAAACGCGAAGAAATTTTAAGCAAAGTATGGGGGAATGAAACCATTGTAGGCGATCGCACCATAGATGTTCATATCCGCAAATTGCGCGAAAAATTAGGCGATGATAATTTTAAAACCATTAAAGGAATCGGGTATAAGTTCGATGCCTAATTGCTGTTTGTTTCCGATTTTTTCTTGCCATTTATAGCAAAGTCAATTCTGTAGTAAAACAAAGGTAGGAAGCCCAATTGGTACACTTCTTGCGTGCCTTTGGTAGAAGGAACATAATCTAAACGCAGCACATTTTTTTGGAAGGTGATATTTACCAAATCTATACCTACTTCGTGCGTAATATTGCGTGTGTTGCAGCGATAGTTTATGCGTACATCAAATCTAAAGTAGGGTTTAAAATGTTGTTTGTTGCGCTCGCTGTTTAGCAGTACAGGATCTTCACTTATGGGGCTTAAAACGGTATCGTAAGGCGTGTAGCGCTTGCCGCCAGCAAAGGTTATTTTGCCGCCAATGCCAAAAGTGTTTATACGCTTAATGTCTTTCTTCTTGTTTTTGCCCTGCCACACAAACTCTTTTGTTCCCAACAGATTCATGTTGTATAAGCCATTAAAATCGCTGTTGTACCATTTGCCATCGCTGCCGCGGTAGCGGGCATCATATACGCTTCCGGTAAACATAATAAACCAATTGCGGGTGAAAAATTTTTCAAATGTAAATTCAAAGCCAAAGTTTCTGCCAATACCTTTATTGGTGAGTTTTAGCGGAAAAAACCTTTCGAAACCTGCACCTTCATTCAATACATTATAGCTCGATGCAAAAGTATCTACGGGAATATTGAATAGCTGTTGGTAGTATGCTTCCATTTTAATACGCATACTGTTTCCAATAAATAAATCGTATCCTATTACAGAGTGAAAACTGCGCATAAATCCAAGGTTTTGGTTGTAGCTGCCTGTATTTCTGTATTCGTTGCGCGTTATGAAATAACTGTAAGTGGGCAGCATTTGCGAGTGTAAACCAACTCCCAAACTAAGGCTTTGGTTCTTTCTGAATTGATACTTAAACGCCATGCGTGGATCTATACTCCAACTATTGCTGTTGAGCGTAAAAATTTGCCCGTGTAAGCCGGCATTAAAAGTAAGTTGATCGCTGATATTCCATTTCCATTGCACATAAGGTTGAAACATAAAATCCCAACGTTGCACATTTACTCTCCAATACCATTGGTTGGTAAACTCGCTAAAGTTGCTATCTACCAAGTTAAAGCGCCATGCTTCGGTAAGTAAACCAAAGCGGATGGTGTGGCGTGCATTTAGCTTGTATTGGCGCATAAAACCACCGGTAAGTTTAGAAGTAATGAAACGGTAAAATAACTTTCCGTAAATAGTATCTACAACCCACATTGGTTTACTGCCACTGCTATCTACATGGCGCAGCACTCGGCTGTGCTTTACATTTACCCACTCGGTAGAGGCAGCAAAAGTAATAGTGGCATACGCATTTTTTGCTACCGGGCGCGTATAGTTTACACCTGCCACTCCCATTCCGGATTGGAAGTATTCATCGCGGCCTCCGCTGGCATAAATATCGCGACCTTGGGTTAGTTCTTTTTGTGAGGAGGTAAGTAGATTGATATTGCTGTAACCACCAATTCCAAACAAACTTACATTGCCGCCATTTTTAGTGGGAGCGTTTACTTTAAACTGTAAATCGGTATAGCGCGGAATGGCTTCGGTGCCAATATCTACTCCCATTAAGTTCAGTAACTCCAGGGTGGCATAGCGGTAATTGAAAATATAGCTTGCTTTACTCTTCTTGCTAAAAGAGCCTTCGCCAAATACATTGGCACCGAGTAGCCCAAATTCTCCCGTAAATTCATTGCGCTCGTTGTTGCCTTTTTTCATTCTTATATCAAAGATTCCTGCCAGCGCATTGCCAAACTCGGCAGGAAAAGCACCTGTGTAAAAATCGGAATTGCTGAGCATGCGGTTGTTTAAAATGGCAACACTGCCGCCTACACTTCCGGGAATATTAAAGTGGTTGGGATTGGGAATGTGTACATTCTCTAAGCGGTATTGCACACCAAAAGGTGAGTTGCCGCGCACCACAATATCGTTGCGCGAATCATCGCTGCCGGAAACTCCAGCAAAATTACTTGCCATGCGGGCAGGGTCGCCACGGCTGCCTGCATAGCGTTCGGTTTCTTCTACATTAAAACCGCGTGCCGAAATCATGGCCATTTCGTTGATGGTTTCGCCTTTGCGTACGGCTGTTATTTCTACCTCTTTCAATGCTTCTATGCTGCTTTCCATTTCTATGTTCAGCACTACTTCTTTGCCTGCATTTACAATGGTATTGGGTAGCGATGCCTTCTTGTAACCGAGGTAGCTGGCAACTATGGTAACCCTGCCTACGGTAATTTGTTCTAACCTAAAGGTTCCTTCGTTGTCGGTGAGTGTTCCTTTTAGCAGCTCATTATTTTTGTACACGGCAACACTTACGCCTGCAAGCGCTTGTTGGTCGTCTTTATCAATAATAGTGCCGCGAATAGTTTGTGTTATTTGTGCTTGCAAGTAAGCTGAGCAAGCCAATAAAATAAGTGCATAAATGTGCTTCATGCAAATTGGGTTTGTGTTCAGAAATAATGCAAAGGGCGTTGTTTTTTGTTTGTACGCTTAATTGAGAAAAGAATAGAGAGCGGTTATTGGTCTTCGGCTAAGGTCCATACGGTTGTTCTGCCAAAGGCGGGAATACCAATATAGCCGCGCACATCTACTACCTTTCCTTTTAAGGTCATTTTACACGAATATGTTTTGCCATTTTTGGGGTCGTATATGGTGCCTCCAACAAATTCGGTTTCGTTCTTTTTGGTGAAATTTTTAATTACAATAGCGCCAATTAAAGGTTTCTTTGCCAGTTCCGGTTCGGGATTGTTTTTATCTAGTTTAGGTTTCCCGTTTTCTATTGGTGTTTTAAGCCAAACTATTTTTCCGTAGTATAATCCGTTGAGTTGATATATAAGGATTTTTCCGTCTTTTTCTTGGTTGTACCAAGTGTTTTCAATGCCACTGCCCGCAAAAACAATTGCTGCCAATAGGCAGAAAAAACTTAATGTAAAAACCTTTTTCATTGGATGGAATTAACTTACCGAAGATATACAAGCATTTTAATTAAACGAAATAAATTGGTGAAATGGGATTGCAGATGTAAATCTTAAACAGGCTGTGCATTTTTACATAGCTTTGCCGCACAATATGAGCGAATTACAAGATATAAGACAGCTAACCAAAGAAAGCTTGGAGCAGCAGTTGGTAAATATGGGCGAACCTAAATTTCGCGCGAAGCAAATATTGGAATGGATATGGAAGAAGGGCGCACTCGATTTTAATGAAATGAGTAACCTTTCTAAACCATTGCGCGAGAAGCTGCAATTGGAGTTTAAATTTTTTCCGGTGCAGGAAGATGTGGTGCAAAGAAGTAAAGACGGGACTGTGAAATTGGCTATGCGTTTACACGATAGCCGCATTGTGGAAGGTGTAATGATACCGGATGAAGACCGCGCCACTGCTTGTGTTTCTTCGCAGGTGGGTTGCTCGCTCAGTTGTTCGTTTTGCGCTACCGGGTTTTTAAAACGCGAACGCAATCTTACAGCCGGAGAAATTTATGATCAAATTACTTTACTCAACCGCCATGCCGCTAATGCCAACCAAGGTAGAGGTTTAACCAATGTGGTATATATGGGAATGGGTGAGCCATTGCTGAATTACGATAATGTAATGCAGAGCATAAGGCTGCTTACTTCGCCCGATGCATTAAATATGGCAGCAAAACGCATTACTGTTTCTACTTCCGGCATTGAAAGGGGCATACGAAAATTGGCAGACGAAGGATTGAAATTTAATCTGGCACTTTCGCTACATGCGCCAACCAACGAAAAACGTGAGAAAATAATGGATGTAAACCGGAGCAATAAGCTAGAAGATGTAATTGCCGCATTGAATTATTTTTATGAAAAAACGGGCAACAAGGTAACGTTTGAGTATATTCTTTTTGATGGATTCAACGACTCGTTGGAAGATGCAGAAAACCTCGCAAAACTCTATAAAAAAGTTCCTGCATTCATCAATTTAATTGAGTACAATAATGTGGAAGGTGTAACCTTTAAAAAGGCAAAAGCAGAAAAGCGCGATGCTTTCTTAGCTTACTTGCGCAGTAAGAATATTGAGGCCAAAGTAAGGCGTAGTCGTGGAAAAGATATTGATGCTGCTTGCGGACAGTTGGCAAACAAACATTAAAGCACCAATAAGCAATCTGGAATAATACTGTTGAGCTGCTGTATTTCGCTGGGAGAAAGAGCAGTTCCTTTTACTTGCATTAAACGCAATGCCGGAAGTGTGCCGCTTGTAATGCCCACCGTTTTTAGTTGTTTGTTGAAAGTTACATCTAAAGTTCTTAGTGTTGGCAATTGCAGTATTTGCTTAGGTAGTTGTGTAAACTGGTTGTAGCTTAAATCGAGAATAGAGAGGTGCAATAATTGTGCGAAATTATCGGGCAATTGTGCAAGCTGGTTATTGGCAATATTCAACTTAGTAAGATTTTTTAGTTGGCCTATTTCGGCAGGTAAGTGCACAATGCTGTTGAATGCAATTTCTAGTTCTTCCAAATTTTCTAATTGCGCAATTTCTTTAGGCAGCCGTGCAATTTTATTTCCAGTGAGCTGGAGTACTCGCAATTTCTTGCAATGCAATATTTCGGTAGGAAAAGCGGCAATAGCATTATCGTTTAAGATAAGTTTTTGCAAATGAATGAACTTAGAAAAATTGGCAGGTAGCGCAGTAATATGCTGGCCGCTTAAGTTGAGTGTAATTACTTTTTCAGGTTGCTGCAAGGCACTTGTAAGGTTGGTAAATGTTTGTGCATTTACGGTGCTGCATACCTGTAGTAGTAGCATTAGTATTCCCCAAAAATTCAATTTCATTTGTTTAAAGCCTGTTTCAAATCCGCTATTAAAAAATCCGAAGATTCTAATCCGCAATAGAATCTAATCAGGTTAAACGGTAAATGGCTGTTATAGTTACCTTTTGGTAATGCTGCACAAACAGGAAATACGAGCGATTCGTGTCCGCCCCAGCTTACGGCAAGTAAAAATGCTTTTAAATTATTTACAAAAAGCTCTACCTCATCGGTAGATTGGGCTTTTAGCTGAATAGAAAATAAACCGCCACACCATTGCATTTGCTGCTGTGCCAAAGCATGTTGCGCAAACGAGTGGTGAAAAGGATACAGTACTTTTTCTACCCGCGGATGCTGCGCTAAAAACGCTACTACTTTATCGGTAGTTTCTTTTACTTGTTTTAAACGAAGCGGTAAAGTGCGCAAGCCGCGCAGAATTAACCACGAATCGTGAGGCGAAAGAATACCGCCAATATTTTGGAAACCGGTTGCAAAAATTTTCTCGATTAAATGTTGGCTTCCAATAATACATCCGGCAACCACATCGCTATGGCCGGAATAATATTTGGTGAGTGAATGCACCTCTATGTCTATACCCAATTCTATACAGCGCTGCCCCAACGAAGTGCAATACGTGTTGTCTATAATAGTGGTAATGCCTTGTTGTTTGGCAAGTGCGGCAACCGCTTTTAAATCTTGAATTTCAAATGTAAAAGTATTGGGGCTTTCAAGAATAATGAGGGTGGTATTGGGGCGAATGGCATTTTTTATGTTGGCAGTATCTGTGCCATCTACAAAAGTGTATTCAACACCAAAGGCAGCTAAAATTTTAGTGCAAAGTTTTTTGGTCCAGCTGTAAGGATGTTGCTGGCAAATAACGTGCTTGCCTGTGCTTACCAAACTCAAAACAGCAGTGCTCATGGCGGCCATGCCACTACCGAGCACCAGCGCACTCTCGGCTCCGGCAAGAGCGGCAATTTTTTTACATAAAATATCTGAGGTTGGATTTTTGCCGCGTGTATAAAGGCTTTTTTCGCTTTCGTGTAATAAGGCATGGCGCAGTTCATCGGTGCTGCGAAATGCAAAATTTGATGACTGTATGTGTGGCGGAGCTACTGCGCCAAAATAATTGGCACGCTCTTCGCCTAAATGGTTTAGTATGAAAGAAATATCATCCATAGAGAAACAATTACAGATTTCTCCTGAGTTCGTACTTTTCTATTTTGTTGTATAAGTGGCTGCGCTGAATATCTAATACTTCTGCGGTTTTAGATACATTCCAACTGAATTTTTTGAGCTTGTGTTCTATGAATAAGCGCTCGATATGTTCTTTAAAATCTTGAAATCTATCGAACGATTCAAATAAATCTACAGGTGTGTCTTTAGCTTGCGTGTTTGTAACATAAGCACGCACTTCTTCTTCAGTAACTTTGTATCCGCTAAGAATTACGAGGCGCTCCATTACGTTGCGCAGTTCGCGGATATTGCCCGACCAGTTCATAAGTTTTAATTCCTCCAGTGCTTTGGGCGTAATAAGTTTTTTGGAGATGCCGCTGTCTTCGCAAATTTCTTTTATGAATTTTTCTGCTAGCAGTGGAATATCGTCTCTTCTTTCGTTGAGCGAAGGAACATGAATAATAATTACACCTAAGCGGTGGTATAAATCGAGGCGGAATCTGCCTTCTTCCGATTCTTTAAGCAAATCTTTATTGGTAGCGGCAATTACGCGCACATCAACCGAAATATCTTTATCGCCACCTACTCGGGTAATTTTTCCTTCTTGTAAAGCGCGCAGTACTTTTGCTTGGGCGGCAATGCTCATGTCGCCAATTTCGTCTAAGAAAAGTGTGCCGCCATGCGCTTGCTCAAATTTGCCTATGCGTGTTTTTATGGCAGAAGTAAAGGAGCCTTTTTCGTGCCCAAAGAGTTCACTTTCTATAAGTTCTCCGGGCATGGCCGCACAATTTATTTCTACCAGAGGAGCGTTGGCACGATTGCTTTTTTCGTGTACCCAGCGGGCTACCAATTCTTTGCCGGTGCCGTTGTCGCCTGTAATAAGTACGCGTGCATCGGTAGGCGCTACTCTTTCAATAGTGTCTTTTATTTTTTTGATAGCTGGCGATTCGCCAATTATTTCGCGGGTTTTGCCAACTTTTCTTTTTAATACTTTAGCTTCAATTTGCAAATTGGCTTTTTCTAAAGCATTGCGAATGGTAATAAGCAAACGGTTTAAATCCGGTGGTTTAGAAATAAAATCGAAGGCGCCTTTTTTGGTGGCTTCTACGGCATTTTCTACCGTGCCGTGTCCCGATATCATAATAAAGGGTGTTTCTGCTGTTTCAGCCATTGCTTTAGAAAGCACTTCCATGCCGTCCATTTTAGGCATCTTAATATCGCACAGAACTAAGTCGTAGTCAAACTCTCGAATCATATTCAGTGCCTTGGCACCATCTTCAGCTTCATCAACATGGTAGCCTTCAAACTCTAAAATTTCTTTGAGTGTTTTGCGAATTGCTTTTTCGTCATCTGCAATTAAAATGTTTGGCATGTGCGAAGGTTTTTATTGTAAAACGCTGCAAAATATCATTTTCAAAAAAAACAGCGGCATTTTAACGCTAACATGCGTTGCTACAAGGTATAATGTGGCCGTGTAAAGTGCTTTTACTTTCGGCACGAATTAAAATTTAAGATATTTGCAAAGCAGCAAACGCAATGGCAGATAAGCATTTTGATATAGCAATTATTGGTAGTGGTTTAGGTGGTTTACTGTGTGGTGCCATTTTAAGTAAAGAAGGTAAGCGCGTTTGCATAGTTGAAAAAAACGAACAAATAGGCGGCTGCTTGCAAACCTTTAAACGCGATGGATGCGTGTACGATACGGGCGTTCACTACATAGGCGGTTTAGAGCCGGGGAAAAATTTATATGCCATTTTTAATTACTTGGGAATTGCAGAGCGGTTACAAGTAAGCCGCATGGAGGAAGATGGTTTTGATGTGGTGCTGTTTGGCAACGATACGCAGGCATACCATTACGGTATGGGCTATGAAAATTTTGCAAGAATTATGTGCAAATATTTTCCCGAGGAGGAGGAGGCCATAAAAAAATACTGTGCCGATATGCAAGCAATTTGCAGCCAGTTTCCTTTGTATAACTTGCGTTCCTTCGATAGCTATTCAGATTTTTCGGTGTTTGAAAAAAGTGCAGCGCATTATTTTAAGGAACTTACCACCAACCTAAAGTTACAACAGGTATTAGCCGGCACCAATATTTTGTATGCCGGAGTTGCAGAAAAAACACCATTATATATTCATGCGTTAGTAGTAAACAGTTATATAGAAAGTGCTGTAAAATGTAAGCGTGGAGGCGATCAAATTGCCAAATTGTTAGCAAGGGTAGTTAAGGCAAACGGTGGTGTAATTCTAAGGAAAACGAAAGTTGAAAAAATACATGTAACACAAGGTGTTGCCGATTATTTAGAGCTAGAAGGCGGAGAAAAAATTATTGCAGCAACATTTATTTCCAACATTCACCCCGCGCAAACGCTGGCGCTTGCAGAAACCGATGTTATCCGGCAGGTTTATAAAAATAGAATTAGCTCTTTAGAAAATTCAGTAGCATCTTTTACACTTTATGCGAAGCTCAAGCCCCAAGCAGTAGCGTATCAAAATAGAAACTATCATTATTTTGAAACTGCAGATGTATGGAATGCCACACAGCATAGTAGCGAAGATTGGCCTCGCGCTTACGCCATGTTTTTTGGTGTACCCGAAGCGCAATCGCAGTATGCAGAAACTATAGCCGTAATGGCATATATGAATTTTAGCGAAGTACAAGAATGGGCACATACACACAACACCACACTGCACGAAAGTGAAAGGAGCGAAAGCTATCAGCAATTTAAAAAGCAAAAGGCAGAAAGGTTATTGCAGGTAATGGCAAAAAAGTTTCCGCACATAGTTGAGAATATAGAGACTTATTACACTTCTACACCACTTTCGTATCGCGATTATATGGGTACTGCCGATGGTAGCTGCTATGGCATTGTAAAAGACTACAACGATGCCATGAAAACTCGTTTAATGACCAATACAAAAATTCCCAATCTTTTTTTAACGGGGCAGAATGTAAATCTTCACGGTATTCTAGGCGTAGCCATGACGGCACTCGTAACCTGCGGCAGCCTAATTGGTAAGGAATATTTACTGAATAAAATACTTGCGGCTAATGAAACGATGGCATAAGATATTACTCCTCTTAGCAGCAGTTTTTATATTGCTTCTTACAACCTTGTGGGTGTATTTTAATTATGTGCTGGAACCACCAATTCCCACCGTAAACAAAAGCAAGTTTGAAACAAGCGAGCGTGTGCAGGTAAGCAATAACTACTTTACGCTAGGCAATAATTTTTTGCGCAAAAATGAGTTTGGTTTATGGGAAGAATATGTAGAAGGAGAAGCTTTTGATAGAGGTGTAATTTTAGGTAAGCTGAATAAAGATTTACTCTACAAGCAAGAAGAAGCATTTGTGGAGCAAATAAATCAGTTGGTGCCCAATAAGAAATACCTGCGCTTTCTATCTTATTTCACGCGTTTTTTTAACCGCGATTTGAGCGAGCATTTCCCCATCGAACACCAAAAAGAAATTTATGGCGAATCGCTTTCTGCGCCACATGAGTTCGATTATGTAGCAGCGCCATTCGATAGAATGCTAAACTACCATGCCGCACACGATATTGGCCATGCCTTGCAGAATTTTGCATTGGTGGGCTGCACCTCATTTGGCGCATGGGGAAGCAAAGTAGAAGACTCTACCATGATTATTGGCCGCAATTTAGATTTTAGCCTTGGCGATAAGTTTGCAGAAGATAAAATAGTGCTGTTTATGAAACCCGATAGCGGCAGCCGTTTTGCTATGGTTACTTGGGCCGGTTTTATGGGTTGCGTATCGGGTATGAACGAGCACGGCTTAACCGTAACCATTAACGCTGCTAAAAGCGATATGCCCACCAAAGCCGCTACTCCAATTGCCATTGTGGCACGCCAAATTCTGCAGTATGCAAAAAATATTGATGAGGCATTTGTCATTGCAAACAAGCATCAAACTTTTGTGTGCGAAACATTCATGATTGGCAGCGCTGCCGATAACAAAACTGTACTTATAGAAAAAAGTATTTCTAAGACGGTGCTGTATCAAAGCGATACAAACTTTATAGTATGCGCCAACCATTACCAAAGCAATGCTTTTAAAAATGATGAAAGCAATAAAGAAAATATAGAAAACTCCACCTCTGCATATAGGCAGCAACACACGCTGGCGCTTATGAACCAAACCGAAGTGTTTTCAGAAAGAGCGGTAGGAAATATATTGCGCAACCAGAAAGGATTAAACGAAAAGAATATAGGTGTTGGCAACGAAAAAGCCTTAAATCAACTAATTAGCCACCATGCCGTTATTTTTAAACCGCAGCAGCGTTTAATGTGGGTGAGTGCCAATCCGTATCAGTTGGGAGCCTTTGTGTGCTATGATTTAAGTAAGGTTTTTGGAAACGAAAAATTTAGGCAAACTGCCAATCTTTCGGTGCCGGAGAAAACAGTACCTGCCGATACTTTTCTGCTTACTGCCGATTGGAAAAAATTTATGCTGTATAAAGACCTAAAGCAGCAAATAAAGATTGCAGCACGCAAAAAGCAAGCATTAAAAGATGAGCAAACTTTCGTGCACCAGTTTATAGAAAGCAATCCTGAACTTTGGGAAACTTATTTTGCCATAGCTAAATATTACCTTGCCTTGAATCAGAAAACACAAGCCAAGAAATATTTTGAACAAGCCTTGCAAAAAGAAGTAGCAAGTAAGCAAGAAGAAAAAGCAATCAAGGATTTTATTGCCACCTGCAGTAGATAAAAAAGTATTGCCTGAAACATTTTTCTTTCTTTGCAGAAAGAACATTCCAGTATGAAGCATTATTCAATTGTATTTTTTGTGCTTGCAGCACTTACCATTCAAGGTTGTAAAAAGATAAACCTTTTTACTATTGAAGACGATATTGCATTGGGCAAGCAAACCCAGCAAGAGATTGCCAATAATCCCACTGAGTATCCAATTTTAGATGAAGCTAGCAATAAAGCAGCCTATAATTATTTGTATACCATGCGCGATGCTATTTTAAATAGCTCCTCAGATTTTGAACACAAAGCCGATTTTGAATGGAAGCTGTATATTATTAAGAGAGATGATGTACTGAATGCCTTCTGCACACCCGGAGGTTATATTTATGTGTACACCGGTTTAATAAAGTATTTAGACGATGCATCTTCGCTGGCAGGTGTGGTAGGGCACGAAATGGCACATGCCGATAAGCGCCACTCTACTCGGCAAATGACGGAAGTATATGGCATACAAACCCTGCTTTCTTTTATTGGTGGCAATGCACAACAAATCGCGGAAATAGCAGGACAACTAATTTCATTAAAGTTTAGCCGCAATCACGAAACCGAAGCCGATACTTATTCTGTAAAATATCTTTGCCCAACGCGCTACCGTGCCGATGGTGCTGCCGATTTCTTTAAGAAGATTGGAAGCCAAGGCACTCCTGAGTTTTTGAGCACGCATCCGGATCCGGGCAATCGGGTAGCCAATATTACAAAGCAAAAAAATGATTTGAATTGCAACGATACCGATAACTATACGCAAGGCGAAGATATTACCAGTTACGACCAGCTAAAAGTTGCATTGCAATAGAGTTGTAGTTACTTTATTCTATCTTGGTTTTTAGCAATAAAATCTTTCCAGCCGGATATTTTTCCGGCTGTTTTTTTTACGCCCCCTACTGTTTGAAAATGGTGGCAAACCGCAGCCGCCAATCCATCGGAAGCATCTAAAAAGGTAGGTTGCATAGAAAACTTACATAAGTGCTGAAGCATAGCTGCTACTTGTTCTTTACCTGCATTTCCATTTCCGGTAATGCTCTGTTTTATCTTTTTGGGTGCATACTCGAATACTTCTACTTGCTGCATGAGTGCTGCAGCAATAGCAACACCTTGTGCACGCCCGAGTTTCAACATACTTTGTACGTTTTTGCCAAAAAAAGGAGCTTCGATTGCACATTCTGTTGGTCCGTATTGGTGAATGAGTCCGGTTACTTTTTCGGAAATTACTTTTAGTTTTTGAACCGAATCACCATACTTAGAAAGCTGCACCACACCCATACTTTGCAAGGTAATTTGCTGCCCGCATACTTCTATTACGCCATAGCCCATAACAATAGTGCCGGGGTCTATTCCTAAAATCACCTTCTTGTTTTCGCTTGAAATTTTACTCATGTGTATGCGCTGCAAGAATTGCTCAATTCAAGTGCAATTCAAAATTACTTTATTTACATGCAGAAAGGAATGGCTGAAAAAAAAGAATTGGTACTAAGCACGCTCGGTAAATACATGCTAAAATTTGCGGTGGTGGCTCTATGTGCCTATATTATTTATGAGCAGTTTTCGCATTTGGGCAATTCGGCAGCACAGCGCGATGTAATGTTGCTGGGAATAAAAACTAAAGGATATTTATTGGCAATTGCATTTTTACTTATGCCGCTTAATTGGTTTTTAGAAACCAAGAAATGGCAAATATTGCTGGCAGAGATTTCTTTTCAGCCGTTTTTTAAGTTACTGAAAGCTGTATTGCAAGGTGTAATGGTGGGCACGGTTACGCCTTGGCGCATGGGCGAATTTGTGGGTAGAACATTTGAATTGGAACGCTCCGAGGCTGCCAAAAGTTTTTACTTTTCTGCCTTGGGCGGCATGGCTCAGGCATTTGTAACGGCACTGGTGGGTTTGTTTTTTTTACCGTGGTTTTATCCTTCAGCATGGTTGGTGGTATTTTCGGCTTTGGTATGCAGCGGCTTACTGGTGGCTTATTTTTTCTTTCATAAGTTGCCTTTAAGGTTTTATTTTTTTCAAAAAAAAGCAGGGGCATGGTTGGTACAGCCGAGTTTTGCAAAACTGTTGTATGTATTGTTGCTGTCGCTGTTGCGCTACGGAGTTTACTTAACGCAATGGATTTTGGTGGCTTACACGTTTGCGGTGCACGATAATATATTGTTTTTAGCTGCGGGCGTGGCGGTTACTTTATTGTTTCAATCTATTTCGCCTGCATTGCCTTTCTTTGATTTGGCAGTGCGCAGCGGTATTTCGCTTTTTGTATTTGCCAATATAAGCAGCAACCCGATTGCAGTATTGCTTAGTACAATTACAATTTGGCTTATGAATATTGCAATTCCTGCAATTATTGGAATAATCTTTTTTATTAAAAATAAGTGGTGGGCAACCAGCCTAACTTCGGCTTCGCAGGCGAATGTTGAGCATTTCCACAGTAAGTGAAAATAGCACGGCTACATACACAAAGGCTTTGTTTACATGCACTTCAAAACCTTCAAGAATTAGCGTTAAGCCAATCATAATTAAAAACGCCATTGCCAGTACCTGCAAGGTTGGGTAGCGGTTAATAATTTTACTGATACCTCCTGCAAAAAACATCATTACAAACATAGAGGCAATTACTGCCAAAATCATTACCATAACGTGTTTAGTAAGCCCTACTGCAGTTAAAATAGAATCGAAAGAAAAGATTAGGTCTATAAGTATAATCTGGAGAATTACACCCATAAAACTACTGGCTGCCGATGTTTTTTGCTCGTGGTGTTGGTTGCTTACTTTCTCGTGAATTTCGGAAGTAGATTTGGCTATAAGGAATAAGCCGCCTCCAATTAAAATTAAATCTCTGCCCGAAAATTCATTTTCAAACAAGGTAAAAATAGGTGCGGTTAAACCAATAATCCACGAAATGGCTAAGAGTAAACCTATTCTAAAAACCAATGCAATCAACAATCCCAAATTGCGTGCATTGCGTTGTTTTTCTTGCGGAAGTTTTCCGGTAACTATTGAAATAAAAATAATATTGTCAACGCCTAAAACTATTTCAAGGAAAGTGAGCGTTAAGAAACTCACCCAAGCATCTGCATGTGCAAATACACTAAAATCGTAATCCATGTGTTGTTTTTAGAGTCCCGTGTTTAACCCGAGTGTGCTAACAAATGCTCGGAAATCGGTACTGCCGCGCAATAATAATGAATAGGAAATATCGAACTGCCTTGAACCTCTTAAAAAAATTGAAAGCGTGGTTCTTCCAATGTCTTCATCCAGCATCATAGAATCTACTTCATCCCAGCGGAAGGTAACTTTGCGCGGAATAAAAAAGCGCAATGCACTGTTGATTCTAATGGTGCAATTTTTTTCATCGGTTTTTATTTCTACAAACTCCATAGAAATATAGGTTCCTAATACCATAAAACACAAGGTGAGTAAAACAACCCAAGGCATTAGTTGCGAAAAAAGCGCATTGTAGCGTAGTTCCTGCCGTTGGTTGAGCAATTCCCAACCAAAGTAATAGGTTAGAAAAGGAATGGCGCCAATGAGCAGCAGCAAAATAAAAGTGCGGATTCCAATGATTCCGATAAAGCGATAATTCATGTCCAGATAGTTTTTCTCAGAGTCCCAATAGATGGGATGAATATCCCAGCAAATTTTCTGCCAAAAATGCAGCATTAAACTTTTAGGCGCTATTTTTGTATTACAATTCAATAAAAAGTAAGGTGCAAAATATGGCTTCTTCTATTGATTTTTGGGATACTTCAAGGGAATTACTGTTTACCGGTGCAGCATTGGGAAGTATAGGAATTATTTCAATATTTTCTTTTATGGCTTTTCAGTTGGCAGTTTTTGTATCGGCATTTGTACAAGGAACTAAACACAGAAATGTATTTGTTATGCTACAGAGGCTTGTAAAATACACGGTGTTGAACTTTTCTTTCCATACAGTTGGCGTAGTTACTGCAAGCGTATTTTTATTCTTTGAAATAGCTTGGTGGTGGTTGCCCATTATTGTATTGGCAGCAACGATGGTATTGTTTTATGTTTTGCGAAATACTTTGGTGCTCTACTTAAACTGGCGCTTTAGAAAATACCTGAAATACTTAGCATTGTTTAAAACCTTCCGTAAAATTGGTTTCATTGCAGTTTCGTAATGGCAACATGGAAAAAACTGTTTTACCACTCCGGCAAGCCGAAATTTTTAAGCAGCAGGCTTTAGCTTGGGCCAATAAGTTTGGTGTTTGCATTTTATTGGATGGCAACCATCATACTTCGGGATTTAGCTGGCAATTGGCGGTAGATGCGTGGAGTTTTGTAGATGCAAATGCAGGAAATGCTTTTGCACAGTTGGAGCAGTTTTTACAGGCAAAAAAGCAAACTGTTTTTGGGTTTATGGCCTATGAACTCAAAAATGAAATCGAAAATTTAACCAGCCGCCACACCGATAATATTGGACTTCCACACTTGTTTTTTTTTGAACCTCGCTATTTGATAGAAGTAAATGGAAACAGTGTAACCATCAATAGAAATTATCCGGAGGCTTTTGAAATTGTAGAAAGCATACTGCAAACACCTTTGCCCAAGGCTGTTACCAATGCCCCCGATTGGGAATTTAGAACCGAAAAAGAAAAGTATGTACATACAATAGAAACTATTAAGGAGAGAATAGCCGCAGGCGATTTTTATGAAATAAATTATTGCATAGAAGCCCATGCAACGCAAGCAGCCGTGGAGCCGGTAATGCTCTTCCATAAGTTGAATACTGCTGCTAAGGCGCCATTTGCATGTTTTGTGAAGTACTACAGCAGCTATGTTTTATGCGCCAGTCCGGAACGTTTTTTAAAGAAGGAAGGTGCCAGAGTGTTTTCGCAGCCCATGAAAGGCACTATTGCAAAATCAAATATAGAAAGCGAAAACCGCGCACTGCAACTGCAATTACAGCAGAGCGAAAAGGAGCGTGCCGAAAATATTATGATTGTAGATTTAGTGCGAAACGATCTTGCTAAAAGCTGCAAAACAGGAAGTGTAAAAGTAGATGAACTGTGTGGTGTATATGCCTTTGAAACCATAAACCAAATGATTTCTACTATTAGCGGCACAGCTAAAAATGAAGTTGGTATCACCGATGTTATTAAGAACGCTTTCCCAATGGGTAGTATGACGGGTGCTCCTAAAATAGAGGTAATGCAAGCCATTGATGCAATAGAGGATTTTCAACGCGGTATTTTTTCGGGTACGGTTGGCTATATTACTCCTACAGGCGATTTTGATTTTAATGTAGTAATACGAAGTATATTTTACCATGCCGCCAAAGGCTACCTATCGCTGCGCTCGGGTGGAGCCATTACGTACGATTCGCAGGCAGAAAGCGAATGGAACGAGGTGTTGCTAAAAATGAAAGCCATGCGCGAAGTATTTGCTTCGGGTAGCTAAATTTATTTTACTACTGCCAACCGTTTTATATGGTTGTGTAGCTTTACCAAATAAATGCCGCCAGCCAGCGAAGCCGTATTTATTTTTTCTGCTTGAAAAAAGGTACGCTCCAATACTTTTTCGCCTGTAATAGAAAAAATTTCTGCTTTGGCTGCTTCGTTGCTTTCGGTAGTAATTACAACGCTGCCCGAAGTTGGGTTCGGGAAAATATTCCACTCGTAGTTTTTTGGGTTGGCTGCTTCGTGTACAGCCACATCTATTAGTTTAGAGCTGTAAAAATCAAGCCCGCCCAGCGAGTTGCCCACTACTAAATCGGGAATGCTGTCGCCATTAAAATCGGCAAAGGCAATTGTACTTTTTTTGCCAACTGAAATACCCAGCAGGTTAGAGTCTATTAGCGAGAACGATTCGTTTCTAATGTCGTTTCCGGGAATGTAAAATTTAAAAATGGCGCCTCTATTAGAGCCTGAGTATAGAAAAAGAGAATCGTTGTGCTTTGTAAGCACAGGTTGAGAAAGTCCATCAACTTCATAGATTCCTTTTAGGTTTACATTGCCCCATTTCAGTTTCACCGAATCTTTATGAAACTGAGGATTTCGCTTGCTGCCAAAATTAATGTACCAATTGAGTGAACCATCTTTGCGACCGCAAATAATATCGTTGTCGTTATCGCCATCAACATCGTAAATAAATGGAGCTGCTAATACCGAAGCATCTAAATCAAAATATTGCGGAGTGGTAAGTGCCGGAAATTGTGCGGTAGTGGTTCCTGTATTTTTTAAGAAATGAACATTTCCGGCATAGTCGCCCAGCAGCATGTCTGCTTTGCCATCGCCATCGAGGTCGCTAAATGTGGGTTGTAGTGTTTTTAAGAGATATTGAGCTATGTTTTCGTAATTGTCGGTTACTAACTTAAATGCAGGTTGGGTGGTCGTACCTACATTTTGCAGAAGCGCCAATTGCGATTTTTCAAGGCTTCCTTGATGAATGTAATACTGCGCATTGCCGATTACCAAATCCATTAAGCCATCGTTGTTGTAATCAAATGCGGCAACTTTGGCATCGCTTCCAAAATCGAGCATGGTGTGAACTAAAAAACTATCGGTTTGGTAGTTGAAAACATAGTTGGTATTGCTGCCTGTATTTTTGTAGAACAGTACATTTTTTACATTGCGTATGGCGGTGCGGGCATTGGGCGATACCAGCAAATCGTTTTTGCCATCGTTATCTACATCGGCAATATATCCTGCGGGGAAAATTGGCATATCAATGGAGGTGTTGTAGTTCGGGAAAATGCTGTCGTAGCTTAGAATGTTAGCTTCGGTATTATCGCCACCATTGCGCAGCATTATCATGGTGTTGTAAGTAATATCGCCCAGTAGTAAATCTATGTCGCCATCGCCATCTTCA
>WBZO01002746.1_pt1 | contig 22110 bp, 23 predicted proteins | sample 5204261 | NCBI WGS metagenome assembly WBZO01 (sample SAMN12412400, study PRJNA552823) | activated sludge metagenome | isolation source: activated sludge from anammox sidestream of wastewater treatment plant... | place: USA: North Carolina | collected 2017-09 | reverse complement strand
CACAACCTCCTCAAGCTCCACAGGGCCGTAACCTGAGAACAATCACCTCACCCGCTATCATCGCCAAAGATGTGAAACACAATCGCAATCCAGATAATTCTCGGACAGGCTCCTAGGAGCGGGATGACATCGCTTTCGCTCAGCCATCCCGCTCCAGCTCATTGTTTGGTCGCGTGATTCAGACCTCCGGCGATTCCGCCTCCGGTCATCCCGCTCCAGCTCATTGTTTGGTCGCGTGATTCAGACCTCCGGCGATTCCGCCTCCGGTCATCCCGCTCCAGCTCATTGTTTGGTCGCGCGATTCAGACCTCCGGCGATTCCGCCTCCGGTCATCCCGCTCCAGCTCATTGTTTCGTCGCGCGATTCAGACCTCCGGCGGTTCCGCCTCCGGTCATCCCGCTCCTAGAGCCTTTTCGGATCAAGTGGCCCCATAGCCTGCGTGCCGGATATATGCGGCGCACTCGGCTGGACTGAAGCGGTCGAGCAGAGCGCCGATGCGTTGCCAGGCATGTTGGACCGTGCGCTCGTCGGCCTTGCGCAACAGGGTCTTGAGCTTGGCGAACACCTGCTCGATCGGATTCAGGTCCGGGCTAGAGGGTGGCAGGAACCACAGCTTGGCGCCGGTCGCGCCGGCGATGCCGACAACAGGGTCGGAGGAACTCATGGCTCCGGTGTTCCTTCGTTGAGTCGGGACGCCGGACCGATAAAGCAAAGGCCCCGTCCGTCGCCGGCGGGGCCTTGGGGATGCCATGTCACGTTCGTCACCACACGCATGGCCCACGTCACCACACGCATAGCCCAGAGCGCCCCGCGAGGGGGTTTCCGGTTCATCGCTCGGGCGCGCGGACGGCGGAACATGGTTCGCGTACAGACGCGAACCCTGCGATGGTAAAGCAGTCCCCTCCGGCGTCCAAGGGAGAATCCGGATGCATATCGGCTTGCTGCTGTTTCCGAACCTGACCCAGCTCGACCTGACCGGCCCGTTCGAGGTGTTTGCCGCCGTTCCGGGCGCAACGGTGCACCTGCTGTGGAAGACGCTGGAGCCGGTGACCGCCGTCACCGGGATGCGAATCCTGCCCGACACGACGCTCTCGGACTGTCCTCAGCTCGACGTCCTCTGCGTCCCCGGCGGATCGGGCGTCGCCGCGGTCATGGAGGATGCCGACGTGCTGGATTTCCTCCGCCGCCAGGCGGCCGGCGCGCGCTATGTCACCTCGGTCTGCACCGGGGCGCTGGTGCTGGGGGCGGCCGGGCTGCTGCGCGGGAAGCGGGCGACGACGCATTGGGGCAGCCACGATTTCCTGGGCAGGCTGGGCGCGATTCCCACGCAGGGACGGGTGGTGCGCGACGGCAACCTGTTCACCGGCGGCGGGGTCACGGCCGGCATCGACTTCGCCCTGACGCTGGTGGGCGAGCTATGCGGGCCGGACGTCGCCCGCGCGATCCAGCTCGCGATCGAGTATGCCCCTGCCCCGCCGTTCGATGCCGGCTCACCGGACACCGCGCCGCCCCGGGTGGTCGACATGGCGCGGACCCACCTTGCCGGCATGCGCGCCCAGCGCGCAGCCCTCATCGACCGCGTCGCTGCTCGGATCGGCCGGTAGCAGCCGGTTCGGCCGAGGTGGTGGCGGGTCGGCAGGCCGCAGGAGATGAGGCCGGCGGAGCGTCCCTCACCCGCCGGCACGCGCGGGCGTGCGGTCGTCCGGCACCGCCAGCCATACCCAGACCAGGTTGGCGATCAGCATCATCCCCGTCATGGCGAACACCCAGTGCAGGCCGGCGGTTGCCGCCACCACGCCGCCGGTGATCGGCCCCAGCGTGTTGCCGACGAAATAGGCGGACGAGATCAGCCCATAGGTCGTGCCCCGCTGCGCCGGATCGGTCAGCTTGCCGATCAGCGCGTTAGCCGCGGGCAGCACGCCGCCGACGAACAGGCCAAGCCCGAACCTCTCGGCCACGAAGGCCTTGTACCCCAGCGGCAGCGCCTGCGGCAGGGTGAACAGGGCCGCACCGGCCAGGCAGATCAGCAGGGTCGTGCGATAGCCGATCCGGTCGCTGCGCCGGCCCAGGAACGGCACCGCCAGGATGCCGGCGATCCCCGTCACCGAGAAAGCCACCCCGCCCAGCGTCGCCAGGTCGGGCCGCGGGCCGAGCATGTCCTGGACATGGAGGGTGATGATGGGCTGGACGGCAAAGATGGCGAACTGCGCCATCAGCATCAGCACGACCAGCGACAGCAGCGCCTTCGACCGCGCGACCAGCGCGATGCCGGCCAGCAGCGAGCTCTTGCGCCGGGCTTCGGGCGGGGTGAAACGCTCCGGCACCAGGAACAGCGTGGCCAGGAAGGCGCAGCAGCAGATCGCGCCGCCGAAGAAAAACGGCACGCGGAAGCTGCCGGTCAGGTCCGCGATGCCGCCGCCGACCACCGGCCCGACCAGCGATCCGACCAGGGTGCCGGTGCTCATCCAGCCCATGGCGTAGCCAAGCCTTCGTTCCGGCACCTGCGATGCGACCAGCACCGTCGCGGCGGAGTTGTACCCGGCCAGCAGCCCCATCCCGCCGCGCAGCGCCAGCATCTGCCACGGCCCCTGCGCGATGCCCATCAGCAGGGTGAAGATGCCGATGCCCAGGGTGGAACGCAGGACCATCAGCTTGCGCCCATAGCGGTCGGCGAGCCCGCCCCAGACCGGCGCAGCGAACACCGCGATGCAGGAGGTCGCCGCCGCCAGCACGCCGGCCCACAGCTTGACCGCCGCCGGCGAGCTCACGCCCAGGTCCGGCAGAAACAGCGGCATGATCGGGGCGACGATGTTGAACGCGATGCTCATGACGAACTGCACCGCCACCATCGCCCAGAGGGACTGTTGCCAGTTCGGCGACTCGTTGGGCGGCTGCGTCGGGGCGTCGGTCATTGCGGGCAGCATTCGATGCGCCGGCCGCGCTGTCAAAATCCACCGGCCCGCGGATCGCTGCATCACCCTTTGCGAGGGCTGCCGCCTCGCGCTATGGGTAGACGCACCAGACCAGAGGACGCGGAATGGAAGACGACCAGGAGCAGCGGCCGGAAAGCCTGTTGCCCTATGAGGAATGGATCGAGACGGCGTTGCGCCAGGTCGTGGCGCAGGCGATCGAACATGTCGCCGCCAAGGGCCTTCCCGCCCCGCATCATTTCTACCTGACCTTCCGCACCGACCATCCCGGCACCGACATTCCGCAGCGCCTGCGGGAGCAGTATCCCGAAGAGATGACGATCGTCCTGCAGCATCAGTTCTGGGATCTGAAGCTCGACAGGCAGGCCGGCACGATCAGCGTCGGCCTGTCCTTCAGCGGCATCCCCTCGACGCTGACCATTCCGCTGGACGCCATCATCGGCTTCGCCGACCCCTATATCCGCTACGGGCTGCGGTTCCGCCCGATCATGCCGGAAGAGTCGAAGGACGTTGCGGTCGCGCCACCGCCGGCCGGGGAAACGGCGGAAACGCCCGATGCCGGCCCGCAGGTCGTCAGCCTGGACGCGTTCCGCCGCCGGTCACCGCCCAAGACCTGACCGCCGGCCGCCGATCGCCCCAACGCCCGCCTCGCCTCCCGCAGAAGGAGCCCGATGATGAACGCCCCCGTCAAGCCAGCCGCGTCACGCCCCGACAACTTCCTGTATTCGCCGATGTTCCCGCTGGGGCCGGACAAGACCCCGTGGAGGAAGCTCGACATCCAGGGCGTGCGCACCGTGACCTGCGACGGGCGGACGGTGCTGCGGATCGCCCCCGACGCGCTGAGCGAGCTGGCGGTGCGGGCGTTCCACGACGTGTCGCACCTGCTGCGCCCGGGCCATCTGGCGCAACTGCGCGCGATCCTCGACGACCCCGAGGCCAGCCCCAACGACCGGTTCGTCGCGCTCGACCTGCTGAAGAACGCGAATATTGCGGCGGGCGGCGTGCTGCCGATGTGCCAGGACACCGGCACGGCGATCGTGTTCGGCAAGAAGGGGCAGCGGGTCTGGGTCGACGGTGACGAGGAGGAGGCGCTGTCCTGGGGCGTCTATCGCACCTACACGGAAACCAACCTGCGCTATTCGCAGAATGCGCCGCTGTCGATGTATGAGGAGGTGAACACCGGCAACAATCTGCCGGTGCAGTTCGACATCATGGCCGCGCCCGGCGATCACCACGCCGATGAGTTCCACCTGATGTTCGTCGCCAAGGGTGGCGGATCGGCCAACAAGACCTTCCTGTTCCAGGAGACGCGCGCGGTGCTGTCGCCGCAGCGCCTGCTGTCGTTCCTGGAAGCCAAGATGAAGACGCTGGGCACCTCGGCCTGCCCGCCCTATCACTTGGCGATCGTCATCGGCGGCACCTCGGCCGAAACGACGCTCAAGACCGTGAAGCTGGCCTCCACCCGCTGGCTGGACACGCTGCCCACCCAGGGCAGCAGGGCGGGCCACGCGTTCCGTGACCTGGAGCTGGAACGGCAGGTGCTGGAAGTCTCCCGCAACATCGGCATCGGCGCGCAGTTCGGCGGCAAGTATTTCTGCCACGACGTGCGGGTGATCCGGCTGCCGCGGCACGGCGCCTCGCTGCCCATCGGCATTGGCGTGTCCTGCAGTGCCGACCGGCAGATTCTGGCGAAGATCACGCCCGAAGGCGTGTTCCTGGAGCAGCTCGAGACCGATCCGGCGAAATACCTGCCAGACACGACGGACGACCATCTGGGCGACGATTCGGTGGCGGTGGATCTGAACCGGCCGATGGCGGAGATCCGCCGGCAACTGTCGCAGTATCCGGTGAAGACGCGGCTGTCGCTGACCGGCACGATGGTGGTGGCGCGCGATATCGCCCACGCCAAGCTGAAGGAACGGCTGGACGCCGGCCAGGGCCTGCCCGACTACATCAAGGACCACCCGGTCTACTATGCCGGCCCGGCGAAGACCCCGACCGGGATGGCGACCGGCAGCTTCGGCCCGACCACCGCGGGCCGGATGGACAGCTATGTCGAAGAGTTCCAGGCCGCCGGCGGCTCGCTCATCATGCTGGCCAAGGGCAACCGCTCGAAAGCGGTCCGCAACGCCTGCAAGACCTATGGCGGCTTCTATCTAGGCTCGGTCGGCGGCCCCGCCGCCCGGCTGGCGCAGGACTGCATCCGCAAGGTCGAGGTGCTGGAATACCCCGAGCTCGGGATGGAAGCCGTGTGGCGGATCGAGGTCGAGAATTTCCCCGCCTTCATCGTCGTCGACGACAAGGGGAATGATTTCTACGAGGGCATCGAGTAGCCGGATCGCTGTCGCCGGCCGCGCCGTCGGCGCACGGCGGCGATCGTCCGCGGGCAGCGCGGCGGGCGGGCCGACGCCGCGGCGGCCGGCGGGCATCGCGGCCGGGTTCCGGCGCGCGTCGCCGGAATGACGGTCGTGACGCGCGCGGGTCCCGGCCTGACGCGCCGGATGCTTCGGCGCCATCGATCGTGGCTGCCCCAGGGTTGTTGCGGGCGACCGCCCATCCCATCTGCACGGGACCGATCCTGCCGGCGCATGGCGGTCGTTTCGCCCCGGTGGCGAGCGAACCGGGCTGCCGGCAGCGCGCCAGGCGCGGCCGAACCGGCGGTGGCCGCGATACCTATGGTTCCCCTGGCAGGTGGTTCCCCTGGCAGGGAAAATCCGCTACCTCGGCGCCCGGACCCTACCACAGGACAGGATTTGCGATGCGCTTCACCATCGACCGCATCGACCACATCGTGCTGAACGTGAAGGACGTGGAGATCACCGCCGCGTGGTACCAGCGCGTGCTGGGCATGGAGCGTGAGGATTTCGGCCCCAACAACCGCACCGCGCTCAAGTTCGGTGGGCAGAAGATCAACCTGCGCCCGATGGATCATGATTCCGGCAGTTGGCCGACCGGGGTGAACCAGGAATCCGGGGCCGGTGACCTGTGCTTCATCACCGCCGTCCCGCCCATGGAGGTGGTCGCCCATCTGCATGATTGCGGCGTCCAGATCCTCCAGGGCCCCATCGAGCGCGCCGGTGCGCTCGGCCCCATCCAATCCGTCTATTGCCGCGATCCGGACGGCAATCTCGTGGAAATCGCCTCGTATCAATGACCATCATGGACAACGCGGTCCGTAGCCGCATCGGCATCGGCGCCTTCCTGGCTTTCCTCGCCTCGATCCCGCTGGCGAACTGGATGATCCACAATGTCGGCACCGTCTGCGTGCCGAACGGCCCCTGCCTGGTGCCGGTCGCGCCGGGCCTGATGGCGCCGTCGGGCGTGCTGACGGTCGGCGCCGCCCTGGTGCTGCGCGACGTGGTGCAGCGCTGCCTGGGCCTGAAGGCCGGTCTGGTGGCGATCGGCATCGGCACCGCGCTGTCGGCGTTCGTCGCACCCGGCGCGCTGGTCATCGCCTCGGGGATCGCGTTTCTGCTGAGCGAGCTGGCCGACTTCGCGGTCTATACGCCGCTGCAGCAGCGGCGGCTGACGCTGGCGGTCGCCGCGTCCTCGACGGTCGGGCTGGTGGTGGATTCGATCGTGTTCCTGACACTCGCATTCGGCAGCCTGACATTCCTGCCCGGCCAGATCGTCGGCAAGCTGTGGGCCGTGCTGATCGCCATTCCGCTGGTGCGCCTGCTGCGGCGCGCCGTGCCGACCCCGGCGTGATGGCGGCCGGCCTCTCCGACTTCGACTTCGCCCTTCCCCCGGACCGCATCGCCCACCACCCTGCCCGTCCGCGGGATGCGGCACGGCTGCTGGTGGTCGGCGATCCCGCGGACGCCGCCCGCGATACCGTCCCCTTGGCCGATCGCACCATGCGCGATCTCCCCGGCCTGCTGCGGCCCGGTGACCTGCTGGTCGCCAACGACACGCGCGTCATTCCGGCACAACTGGCGGCGTGGCGGGGATCGGCGCGGATCGGCATCACGCTCGACCAGCCCACCCCGGATGGCGGCTGGCATGCGCTGGCCCGCAATGCCCGCCGCCTGCATCCCGGCGACACGCTGCGTTTCGACGGCTGCGCAACCTTGCAGGCGACGGTCGTCGAGCGGCACGACGATGGCGGCGTCGTCCTGCGGTTCAACCGCCACGACCAGGCGTTCTCGGACGCGCTGGCGCAGGCGGGGACCCTGGCGCTGCCGCCCTATATCCCCCGGCCGCACGGGCCGGAGCCGTCGGATGCCACCGACTACCAGACGATCTTCGCCCGCCGCCAGGGCGCCGTGGCGGCACCCACGGCGGGGCTGCATTTCACGCCGGAGCTGCTGGCCGCGTTGCAGGCGCGCGAGATCGGGCGGGTCACCGTGACGCTGCATGTCGGCGCCGGCACGTTCCTGCCGGTGCGCGACGATGACGTCACAAGCCACCGCATGCACGCTGAACGGGGCGAGATCACCCCGGATGCCGCAGCGGCGATCAACGCGGCGCGCGCCGACGGCCGGCGGATCGTCGCCGTCGGCACGACGAGCCTGCGCCTGCTGGAAAGCGCGGTCGACGATGCGGGGACCGTGCGTCCGTTCCGCGGTGACACGTCGCTGTTCATCCTGCCGGGCTTCCGGTTCCACGCGGTCGATCTGCTGATGACCAATTTCCACCTGCCGCGCTCCACCCTGTTCATGCTGGTCTGCGCCTTTGCCGGCACCGGGCGGATGCGCGCGGCCTATGCCCATGCGATCGCGGCGGGATACCGGTTCTATTCCTATGGCGACGCTTGCCTGCTGCATCGCAATGACTGATCCGACACCCCGGATGGAGCTTCACGCAACCGACGGTGCCGCCCGCGCCGGCAGGCTGCACACCGCGCACGGGCCGGTCGAAACGCCGGTGTTCATGCCGGTCGGCACCGCCGGCACCGTCAAGGGAATGACGGCCGACGCGGTGCGGGCGACCGGTGCGCAGATCGTGCTGGGCAACACCTACCACCTGATGCTGCGCCCGGGGGCGGAGCGGGTCGCGCGGATGGGCGGGCTGCACCGGTTCATGGACTGGCCTGGCCCGATCCTGACCGATTCCGGCGGCTACCAGGTCATGTCGCTGGCGCAATTGCGCCGGATGGACGCCGACGGCGTCACATTCCGGTCACATATCGACGGCTCCCCGCATCGTCTGACCCCGGCGCGGTCGGTGGAGATCCAGCACCTGCTGGACGCCACCGTCACCATGGTGCTGGACGAGTGCACACCCTTCCCCGCCACCGAGGATCAGGCCCGCGCGTCGATGGAGCTGTCGATGCGCTGGGCCGCCCTGTCGAAACAGGCGTTCGTCCCCCGCCCCGGCTACGCGCTGTTCGGCATCGTCCAGGGCAGCATCTATCCCGACCTGCGCGCCCGTTCGGCCGAGGCCCTGCAGCGCATCGGCTTCGACGGCTACGCGGTCGGCGGCCTCGCCGTCGGCGAAGGGCAGGCAACGATGTACCGGGTGCTGGAGGCAACCGTGCCACACCTGCCGCCGGACCGGCCGCGCTATTTGATGGGCGTCGGCACGCCGGACGATATCGTCGGGGCCGTGCAGCGGGGCATCGACATGTTCGACTGCGTGATCCCGACCCGCGGGGGGCGGACCGCCCGCGCCTATACCTCGCAGGGCGTGTTCAATCTGCGCAACGCGCGGTTCGCCGACGACGAACGCCCGCTGGACCCGTCCTGCCCCTGCCCCGCTTGCACCCGCCACGCGCGCGCCTACCTCCATCATCTGTTCCGCGCCGAGGAGATGCTGGGACCGATGCTGCTGACCTGGCACAATGTCACCTATTACCAGACCCTGATGGCCGGGCTGCGGGCGGCGATCCGTGCCGGACGGCTGGATGCCCACGCCGCCGCGCTGCGCGCCGCCTGGGCCGCCGGCGAGGAGGTTGCATGACCGCCAAGACACCCTATTCCGGCCTGACCCAACTGGGGCAGGTGACGCGGCTGCCGGCCTCCCCCGACGACGCGGTGCTGGAGCGTGTGGCGAACCCGGCACCCGGCCGGCACTATGTCGTCCGCTTCACCTGCCCCGAGTTCACCTCGCTGTGCCCGCTGACCGGGCAGCCGGACTTCGCGCATCTCGTGATCGACTACATTCCGCGCGACTGGATCGTGGAGAGCAAGTCGCTCAAATTGTTCTTCTCTGCGTTCCGCAATCATGGCGCATTCCACGAAGCCTGCACGATGCAGATCGCCGAACGGCTGATCGGCCTGCTCGATCCCGTCTGGCTGCGCATCGGCGGCTACTGGTATCCGCGCGGTGGAATGCCGATCGACATTTTCTGGCAGACCGGCACGCCGCCCGACGGCACCTGGATCCCGCCACAGGACGTCGCCCCCTATCGCGGGCGGGGATAGTGGCGCCGCCGCCCGGTGCCGCGACGCCGGACGCGCGGGCCAGGAGCCTTATTCGCGATCACGCGCTGGCGCTGGGCTTCGACGCCGTCGGGTTCTGCGCCGCCGAGCTTGGCCCCGAAGCGCGCAGCCGGCTGGCAGCGTTCCTGGCCGCCGGCCATCACGGCGACATGGGCTGGCTGGCGACGCGCGCCGAGCAGAGGTCGCATCCGCGTTCGCTATGGCCGCAGGCGCACAGCGTCATCGCCCTCGGCCTGTCCTATGCGCCCGAGGCGGATCCGCTGGCGACGCTGACGCAAAAGGATCGGGGCAATATCTCGGTCTATGCCCGCCACCGGGATTATCACGATCTGCTGAAAGGCCGGCTGAAGCACCTGGCGCAGTTCATCGTCTCCCGCTTTGGGCCGCAAGTGAAGGTGTTCGTCGACACCGCCCCGGTGATGGAGAAGCCGCTCGCCGCGCAGGCCGGATTGGGATGGCAGGGCAAGCACACGAACCTGGTATCGCGCACGCATGGTTCCTGGCTGTTCCTGGGCGAGATCTACACCACGCTGGCGCTGCCGGCCGATCCGCCGCATGCCGACCGGTGCGGGAGCTGCGCGCGCTGCCTGGCGGTCTGTCCGACCCAGGCCTTTCCGGCGCCGTATCGTCTGGATGCGACCCGCTGTGTCTCATACCTGACAATCGAGCATCGTGGCCCGATCCCGGTTGAGCTGCGTCCGTTGATGGGAAACCGCATCTTCGGCTGCGACGACTGCCTGGCGGTCTGCCCGTGGAACCGGTTCGCCCGCGCCACCGCGCATGACAGGCTGCGTGCCCGTCACGACCTGACCGCACCCGCGCTCGATGCGCTCGTTACGCTGGATGATGCCGGCTTTCGCGCAATGTTCGCCGGATCACCGGTCAAGCGCATCGGCCGCAACCGTTTCATCCGCAATGTGCTGATCGCGGTCGGCAACTCCGGCGAGCCGCGACTGCGTGCCGCGGCGGTCGCGCTGTGTAACGATCCTGATCCGATCGTCGCGGATGCTGCGCGCTGGGCAGCGGATCGGCTGTCCGTTGCCACTTGACGGTACCCGGACCGGCGCGGCACCGGAACCTGGCCGCGCAGCCTGTCGTTTTCGGGACGCGCCGGAGTTGATGCGCGGCTGGTCCGAACACGGCGCCGCGTGTCTGATCGCTGGCGAACCGGTTTGCGATGATGCGGATGCTGTCCGTCGGGTTCGTCGCACCGTCGGTGTTGCTGCGTCCTGGCGCGTTTTTCAGAATGTTCCACCCGATCGGCGCCGATCCTTCATTCGCCACATCAATGACAAAACTTGCAGTCCTGTTCTGCCTGTCAGCGATATCGCCGCCGATCCGCCCGGCGGTCGGCGTGCACGGCGTCACCGGATGGTCCACGAGCGCGTCAACGTCGTGCGAACGTTCCACACGCAACAGGCTGGCGCGGCCGGCCGTGCGGTCGGTACGCATACGCCGGATCACAACGGCCGCCCGAGGTAAAGGCATTGGCGACGACACGCTTGTCGCCGCAGGGTCGGCAGTGGTGCGCTGCCTGTTCTCGTTGTCGATGAAATCTACGTTATCAATTGCAGGATTGCGCCCGCGCGCGGATGGCAGCGCCGCCGTGGCCGGGATCGCTTTCCCGATGAAGCGCTTGCCCGTCATCAAGACGTCGCGGTCGGCGCCCGCGCATTCGGCGATGACGAGGCCGGCATCGCAGATGGGATCAAGCGCGTTGACGGCGCCCCTTTTTAATGATGCCCGGTCTGACTATATCCCCACTTCCGGGGCAAGAGTACCCGCATGTGCGATGGCGTCCGGTTACGTTGTGTTGCAACGTCGTCATTGCCCGGGTGGCATTCCGATACCGCATCGGTTTCCGCCGCAACATGGTTGCCAAGACGGCGATAAACGGCGAACGTATTGCGGATCATCTGGCAGACTCGTTCCCGCCGCACCAACCGCGGACGCGCGGTGTGCGGACGGGGCGAGGTTCAATACACTTGCATTGCAGGAAGCAGGGTTTTGTTCTCTAGTCACCGATGGCCTGACTGCAGGCCAGGACACGCGGACGGCCAGTGCCCGACATCTCCCGGCAGGCCACGCAGACACGCAACGATAACAGGAGGAGGTGGATGAGTCGCCTGGTCAAGCGCAGCTTTTCCCTGGCTGGTCACCGCACCAGCGTCGCGCTCGAACCTGAGTTCTGGGCTGCGCTGGTTCGCATCGCCGCGGTGCGGGGCCAGACATTATCAGCACTCGTGGCCGCAACGGATGCAGGACGTGAGGGCGGGCGCCCGCTTGCTTCGGCCCTGCGTGTGCTGGCGCTGCACGAGCTGCCGCGCGAATAGCAGGACAGGCCGTCGAAATTTTCCGTATGCGGGCGCGTGCGGTTAACTTCCGGTCAACCTGAATGTTTCATGCTGTCGCCATGGCCGAAAACCGCCAGTCGAGGATAAAATGCCATGGCACAGCTTGATCCAACCACGCAACCACAGCCGGTCGTGTTCAGCCCCCTGGTCCTGTCGGATCGCCTGATCGCGCTGGCGCAGGCCGCCGATGGGGCGGGATACGCCGAAACCGCGGAAAGGCTCGTCACGCTCGCCTTCGCGGTGCTGGACCAGGCGCCGCTGTCTCTGCCAGCGGGGATGCCCGTCCGCGGCTGACGGATGGGCTGCATGAGCCCGGTTGCCGGATGACGCGTTGCGGACCATGACCGGCGCTGGACCATGACCGACGCCGGCCGGCCCGGTCAGGATCGGGCCGGTTCACGGACGTGATTGCTCGCCCGTACTGGCCGCGCCGACGGGTCGCGACCGGTCCTGCCCTGTCCGGGCGGTAGTCGGTAAAGTGCTGGAAATCATTGTGGAAATGGTGGGCGCGACAGGGATTGAACCTGTGACCCCTACCGTGTCAAGGTAGTGCTCTCCCGCTGAGCTACGCGCCCATTTCCATCAGGGCGGACGGGTTCCTACGGGTTTGTGACGGAGACTGCAAGGGGTTCCGTCACCACCCGGTGCGATCCGCACACCAGGCCCGCCAGGCGTGCTGCAAGGCCGCCCCCAGATGCCGGCCGAAACGTGGCGCATCGCACAGCGGGCTCACCTTCATCCGCGCCCGCAAACCGGCCCGCAGCGCCGCCAGCCCGGCCAGGTCCGACGCCTTCCCGACCGCCAGCGCGACATAGGAGTCGATATCTGCGGCCGCCCACCCGTGCAGCCCGACATTGCTCATGTGGCTGAAGGAATGCCGCGACGCGAAGATCGCGCCGGGCAGCATGACGGTGGGCACGCCCATCCACAGCGCCTCGCACGTCGTCAGCCCGCCGGAATAGGGGAACGGGTCCAGGGCGATGTCGATCTGATTGTATTCGCCCATGAAGGCGCGATGCCCCGAGGCGCCGCGCAGCTCCACCCGGTCGGGCACGACACCAAGGGCGGCGAAGGCACCATGGATTCGCCGGCACGTGTCGGCGTCGCCGAACTGGTGCGTCTTCAGCACCAGGCGGGCAGTGGGAAGCCACGTCAGGATGGCCGACCACGCCCGTATCACCTGCGGGGTAATCTTTGCCAGGTTGTTGAAGCACCCGAAGGTCACATGACCGTTTGCCAGCGCGGGCAGCGGCACGGGATCCGGCGCATAGGGCGGCGGGCTGTAGCAGACATAGCCGTCCGGCAGCCGCAACAGCCGCTCGGAATAGAGCGGCTCGAACCCGTCGGGCGTTTCCCAGCGGTCGGTCAGGAACCAGTCCATCTCAGCCAGTCCCGAGCTATGGTTCTGCATTCCCACCCATTTCACCTGCACCGGCGCCAGCCGATGCGCACAGGCGGTCATCCGCGCCGCGTCACCATAGCCGCCGAGGTCGATCAGGATGTCGATGCCCAGCGACCGCGCCATCTGCGCCAGCGCCACATCGCTCAGCGCGTCGACATCGATCCAGTCCCGGGCGATGGCGCGATACCGCCGGGCGATCGGATCGCCGGCGACGGCGCCTTGCGCCAGGCAGATCAGGCCGAAGGCGTCGGGGTCCAGGGTCTCGAACCCGGCGATGGTCAGCCAGCCGACCGGATGGGTCTTCAGCGTGCCGGACAGCAGCCCGACGGTCAGTCGCCGGTCCGGGTCGGGGATATTGGTCAGCGGCGGCAGCGCCGCGCGCGGCAGCCGGTCGCCGCAGGTGCGCAGCGCGGCCAGCAGCTCCGCCCCCGTCACGCCGTCGCAATAGGGCAGCGTATTGCAGATCGCCCGCAGCGGCAGCACCGCCCCCCGATCGCGATCCGCCGCTCGGCGGGCGATGGCGACGGCCTGCTGCTGGAACCCGAGGCAGGCCGTGGCGTTCGCCAGGTTGCACAGCACCGCGGTCTGCTCGCCGAAGCGGGCGATGTGGTCCAGCAGCAGCGCCCGCGCCTCCGCATGGCGGTGCAGTCTCATCAACACGGCCGCCCGGTCGTTGCTGATCTGCGGATTGGCGGGATCGAGCGCCCCGGCCCGCCGCAGTGCCGCCTCGGCCTCCCGCAGCCGGTTCGATCGCGCGAGGATGCCGCCCAGCAGCACGGCCGGCGCCACCGCGTCCGGGGCGAGCGCCGTCGCCGCCGTCAGCGCGTCGATTGCGGCCTCTCGCCGGCCCAGCCGTTCCAGCAGCACCGCGTGCGCGGTCTGCAGCGCCGGGTTGGCGGGATCGCCCCGGCACGCCTCCGCGAGCCGAGCGGCCTCGGCTTCGGCGGTGCCGGCCTCGATCGCGGCCTCGATGCCGTGCAGGGCATAATCGAGATTGGCGGGCGCGAGCCGCTGCGCCTCGATGAACGCCGCCGAGGCCAGCGGCGCCTCCCCGGTGCGCATCAGAGCAAGGCCAAGCGCATCCCAGGCTTCGGCGTGGTCCGGGTCGATGCCGAGGCAGCGCAGCAGCAGATGGCGTGCCTCGTCGGCGGCGTCGCGCAGGATCAGCAGGCCGGCCAGGGCGATCAGCGCCTCCTGCCGTCGCGGATTGCGATCCAGGGCCTGGCGATAGGCATCCTCGGCCGCCGCTGCCTCCCCCGCCGCCCGATGGCTTTCCCCAAGACGCACCAGCGGCTCATCCCAGTCGGGGTTGCGTTCGGCCACCTGCCGCATCAGCCGGCGTCCCTGCGCGGTATCGCCCGCCCGCTCCTCGGCCAGGGCGAGGTTCAGCAAGGTCGCGGGATCGCCGTCGCCCAGCGCAACGGCCAGCCGCAGGGCCGCCCGCGCATCCGCCGGCCGGCCGGCGGCCAGCAGGATCATCCCCTTGCCCGCCTGCGCCGCCGGATCGCGATCGGCGTCGGCGTCCATTGCCGGCAACAGGGCCAGGGCGCCGGACGGGTCGCCCCGGCTCAGGCGCACGAGCGCGGCGTCAAGCGTCATTCCCGCCCTGCTCCAGCACCAGCAGCATGCCGTCGACCGGCGCGCCACCCTCGAACCGGATCACCTCGGGCATCGCCAGGTGAATCCGGAACCCGGCCTGGCCGGCGCAGCGCCGCACATGGTCCGGCGCGTGCGCGTAGCGGCCCTGCCGCATCAGCACCCAGGCGCCGTTGCCAGGAGCCACCCCGTCGTGATCGGGCATCAGCGTTTCCAGCGACAGGACGAACCAGCCCCGCGGCGCCAGCCGAGCGTGGACGGCGGCGAAGATGTCGTCCAGCGCACCGAAATAGGACATCACGTCGGCCGCGATGACCAGCGGCCAGCGACGATCCTCCCGCGCCAGCATGGCCACCAGGTCGGCCTCGATCAGCTCGGCGTACAGGCCCTTGCCCCGCGCGTGCGCCAGCATCCGCGGCGAGACATCGACACCGGTGATCGGGCCGACCGGCAGGTCGCTCAGGGCAAGGGCGACCAGCCCGGTGCCGCAGCCAAGATCGAGCACCGGCCCGATATGGCCCTCGGTGCCCAGCGCGGGGTGATCGATCACCACGCGCCGGACCACGCCGGGAATCCGGTAGCCGAGGGAGATCAGATGCCCCTCGAACCGGTCGGCATAGCCGTCGAAGACGGCGCGCACATAGGCTTCGGGCGCACGCCGCCCCTGCGGCACCGCGCCGGTGGCCGACACCAGGTGGCGGACATACGGATCGTTGGGGCCAAGCTTCAACGCGTCCCGATAGGCGTCGGCGGCGGCGTCATGGCGCCCCAGGCTGGACAGCGCATGGCCCATCAGCCCGAACAGGCATGCGTCGGCGATCCCCACCGCCCGTGCCTGCTCCGCCAGCCTGACCGCGGCGTTGAAGTCGCGGCGGCGCATGCACAGCATGACAGCGGCGTTGCGCAACGAGGGGGCGGCGGGCGCCAGCGCGATCGCTTCCTCCAGCGTCCGCAGCGCCTGATCGCTGTCGCCGCACCCTTCCTGCGCGAGCGCCAGCGCTTCGCGGAACGCCGGGTCGGCGGGCCGCTGCGACACCGCCTCCCGCAGACAGGCGGCAGCCTCGACGGGGCGGTGCAGCGCCATCATCAGCGTGCCCAGCAATGCCTTGGCCACCGGGTCGTGGCGATCCAGGATGACCGCCTCGGCCGCATCCCGCGTCGCACCGTCCAGATCACCCAGCCGGTGGCGCGCTTCGGCGCGGCATTTGCGCAGCCCGGGATGGTCGGGCGCGCGCGCGATCGCCGCATCCAGATCGCCAAGCACCGCCCCGATCGTGCCGTCGCGCAACGCCAGGCGCGCGGCGAGGTGCGACAGGCCGGCGGACGGTCCGGTCATGTGCTGCAGCGCGGCCAGCAAGGGCCGGGCGGCGCCGGTCCGGCCGGCATCGATCAGGTCTGAGGCACGGCGAATCAGCTCCTGCGGGTCGGCAGTCGCCTGCACCATTTCCATCGGGAACGCTCCTTTTGAGCCATGTTGCGGGGTCGTTCAGATCAACAGCCCGGCCGCCCTGACCGCCAGCGTCGTCAGGTCGGATGCGGCGGCGGACGCGTCAGTCTGCGATGCCTCGTGCAGGTAGCGCTGCGCGAAGCTCTCGACGAATTTCGGGTCCTTCAGCTTTGCCAGATCCAGCCGCGTGCTGATGGCGCTCTCCTGCGCCGTCAGCGTCTGGAACGCGATCTGCTTCGGAATCTTCAGCGCGACCGTCACCACTTCGCGCAGCACCGGGTCGCCCAGGATTTCGTCGACCGACCCCACCGTGGCGGCGCGGGCGCGGAAGGTCAGCGCGTTCGACAGGCCCGGCGTCGCCGCATCCAGCGACTGCCGCCACTTCACCTCGGCATAGCCATCCGCCAGCCGGCTGATCACCGCCGGGTCCTGGATGACCGACAGACCCTTGCGGGCGAAATCGAACGTCGCCGCGGTCTGCCGCCACCTCGGGTCGGTCAGCGTGTTCGCGAGCGAGTCCGGGTCCGACAGGTCCGAGCTCAGCGCCTTGCGGGCCAGCGCCGCGCGCGGGATCTGGTCGCCCAGGCCGTTGGCGGTCAGCAGCACCTCGGTCACCGCCGGATCGCGCAGCAGCGCATCGACGCTGTTGGCCTTGCCGACCGCCTGCGTGAAGGCGTCGATCGCCCGTTTCACCTCGGGCCGCGCAGCGGTGGCCGCGACATCGCGGGCCTGGTTCTTTTCCGCCGCGCTCAGGGCCTGGAACGGCGACAGGCCCGACCCGGTCCGCGCGCTGCCCTGCCCGTACAAGGTCGCCAGCAGCGACGACGTCGCGTCGGCGGTGCCGCCGTACAGCGGCAGCAGGGCGAGCGGATCGATCGCCATGGCCGTCAGGGCCTGCCGGACAGGCCGGCGGCGATATGGTCGTTGATTTCGATCAGGAAATCGAAATCCGGCTCGTCCCGGTCCATCTCCCGCTCCACCGCCATCGCGACGGAAATGATCGACGCGCGCAACGACGGCGGCAGCGCATTCCCCGGGTCGCGCATCAGGTCGGCGACCGCCATCCATAGGCGCCGGTTGTCGGCCAGCGCCCGCACACGCTGCAGCGGCCCGCCGTCGCGCGAGGCCCGCAGCGCCCCGGTCGCCCGGCGAAACACATCCGCCTCCTGCTCACGAGGAGAGCGGTGGACCGATGCGGCCTCATACGCCTTGGCCGCCTGCGTCGCTGTCTGCATGGTTGAGGTTGCCCTCTGTCAGATGTGAACGGCCCATCCGTCCGGAATGGGCACGGGAGGTGTCGTGCACGCGGCCCAGCACCGCGTCCTCGCGCAGGATGATCCGACGCGCCAGCTTCAGCGCCTGGTAGCAATCGTCGGCCTCGGCCGCCGCCAGCGCGCGATCGAGGATGTCGCGCGCCAGCGCCGAGGTGGTGGCAGCCTTGAACGAGCCGATCAGCTCCCGCGCCGTCACCAGCCCCTGCTCCCTCTCGGCGTCGGCGCCGATATAGGCTGCCTGCAGCGCGAAATAGATGCGCCGTGCCGGGCTGTCCGCCTGCTCGGGCGCCATGATCTGCTTGCCGAACAGGAACCGCGCCTTGGCAGTCAGCTCGATCCTTGATTTCGTACGAAACCGGATGGGCGCGCCGTTGACGATCATGACTTCGCCCTGACGCAGTTCCAAGACCAGATTCGACATGGTGCCTTTCCTGCCTGAGCCTACCGGGTGGCAGCCCGCCGTCCATGCGGCGCGACGGGACGCCACCCGGGCCGATCCATGCCGATAGAACGCGCGTTACTTGAACAGGCTCAGCAATGTCTGCGGCGCCTGGTTGGCCAGCGACAGCGCCTGCGTGCCCAGTTGCTGACGGATTTGCAGGGCCTGGAGCTGCGCCGACTCACGCGCCAGATCCGCATCGACCAGGGCACCCAGACCGGCGTTCAAGGCGTCGATCTTGTCCTTGTTGTAGTTGATCTGGTTCGCGACATAGTTGATCGAGGAGCCGACCGTGTTCAGTGCCTGGCCGACCGAGTTCATCTGGTTGATGAACGTGCCGCTCGCGGTGATCATCGCCGCAATCGTGCCCGCCGCCGCCATCTGCGTGGTGGTGAAACTGATCGACCCGAACAGCGCCGATCCGCCGAACGTCGCGATGCCATAGGACGAGCCGGATTCATTGCGCGCCACCGCGACACGGCCGAACGTGCCGTTGCTGCCCGTCAGGTCACCGATCAGGGTCTTGCCGTTGTACGACGCATCCTGGATGAAGGTCTGCACGTTCGCCAGCAGCGACTGGTACTGCTGCTGATAGTTGGTGCGATCATTGCCCTGCACGTTGGCGTCGGACAGCTTCACCAGCACGTCGCGCATGCTGGCCATCGTGTTCGAGATGTTGTTCAGCCCCGACTGCGTCGTGCTCAACAGGCCCTGCACGTTGCCAAGCTGCTGGTTCGCGCTGACCAGCGCACCGACCGTCGACCGTACGCTCTGCGCCACCGCATAGGCGGCACCGTCGTCGGTCGAATCCGCAACGCGAAAGCCGGTCGAAACCCGCTTCTACGCAACGGCCAACTGCTCATTGGTCCGGTTCAACGACTGCAGCGCAATCATTGCACCGACGTTTGTATTCACAGAGTTCAGGGACATGGTATCTTACCCTTGCTGCCCATGGTTGTTCATGCCCCCGCCTTTTTGCGGGCTCGGACGCCATCATGGGCGAACAGTGTTAACGCGAGGTAAATCACGGACACTGTTTCTAGGCGGAACCGAGAAATTTTATCAGCGACAGACCGTTCACGCCGGTGATCAACTGGTACGACGCCTGCAATTGCGTTTGCACCAGCGACAGGCGCGACAAGGTCTCGGCCATATCGACGGATTCGACGGATGAAAGCTGCTTGCTGACCGCGACCTCGGTCTGATCGAGCTGCGACCGTATGTCCGCAAGCGACGCCTGCCGGTCCCCCAGCACGCCGACATCACCGGCCATCGCGGTGATCGCGTCGGTGACGCTGACCCGGACATCCTGCACCAGCTCGGCAAACCCCGGCGCCTCGACCTGCGCGCTGCTCAGCGCCCCGATCGTCGCCAACGCCCGCATCAGGTCGCGCATATAGGATCCGGTGGTCGAGCCGCCCTGCGATACCACCGCGACATTGGCGCTCGCCAGCATGCCGGTGGCGACGGTGCCGTGCGGCCCGACCTCGACCTCGGGCCCCGCGATGTCCGCGGCCGGCTGGGACAGATAGGCCGAGAACGGCGAGGTGCCCGACGCATCGGACTGCGCGATCGCCAGCGTCGCCGCCGCGGTGGCGGCAGCGCCATTGACCGACAGCGCGCCGACCGCAGCCGCGATCTGTGTATAGAAGCCCGAGGACGTCATGTTCTCGGCCTCTGGCACCGGCGGATGGCGCGTGTCCTGGCCGGCGAAGACATAGGCGCCCGCCGCCCGGGTGTTCAGCAGCGCGCCAAGCTGCCCCAGCGCAGCCCGGGCGTTCGCCGCGATCATGTCGACCTGCCCGGCACTCAGCCCGTTCAATGACTCGAGCTGCGACCGCAGATCCGACGCGATCTGCTGGATGCCCGACATCGCCGTGCGCGTGACGTCCAGCCGCAGCGCTGCGGCGTCAATGTTCGCCTGCCAGGTGTGGACAGCCTCGACCGCGGGCCGCAAATCCAGCGACACCGATGCCCTCGCGCCCAGCCCGGCATAGCTGTCCGCCACACGGCCGCTGCCCGCCTGCGCGTTCAGCATGTCGAGCTGCCGGCGCAGCGATGCGCTGTCGGCGATCAGCGTGCCCAGAACACCGAAGCTGGAGGTTGCATAGGCGCCGTCGATCGTGCTCATGCCGGTTCCTCATCGCACCAGGTTCATCAGGTCGGCGAACAGCGACTGGATGACGGACATGATCCGCGCATTGGCCCCATAGGCCGTCTGCAGCGTCAGCATCATCGCCATCTCGGTATCCATGTTGACCGCGCTGCCGGCCGACAGCCGGGCATTGAGGCCGTCGCGATAGGCTTGCTCGCTGGTGAGGCGGCCGGAGACATCGGCGCTCTCCTGCCCCTGCGCCGCCACCAGCGCGGTGGCCTGGTCGGCCAGGGTCGGCGGGGCGGCATAGGGGGCGGACAGGCTGCCGTCGACGCCCAGCCCGGTGGTGGCCGCGGCGGGCTGTGCGACGCCATCCTGCACCTCGGCGCCCATCGCATAGTCCAGGACCCGGCGGATCATCGTCGTGAAGCCGGCGGGACCGCCGGGCGGGTTCGGCGTGAAGGCGCCGGCCCCGGTGGGGGAGCCCGCGATCGCCGTCGTGCCGTCGCGCACCAGCGACGGATCGCTCCGCACCGCCGCGCTGACCTGGATCGTCGCGGCAAAGCCGACATAGGCGGACTGCACCGGCGGGACGCCGGCGGCCGGCACCGCGCCCGACGGATCGGTGAACAGCGTCAGGCCCTGCGCGTCGAACCGGCTCGCCAGAGTCTGCGCAAACTCGTCCAGCTCGGCCTGAAATGTCGGCAGCGTGACGTCGCGCAGCGTCAGATCGGCGCCGATCCGGCCGCCAGCCATCTGCCGCGTCACGTCCTGCCCGTTCAGCATGATCCCCGGCACGGTGGCGGGATAGGCGGTACCGGGCTGCAGGTTCGCCGGGTCCAGGCGGAACGCGTCGCCGCCGGGCCGCGTCGGCAGACTCAGCCCGGCGGTGGTGAACACCAGCATGTCGCCGCTCGCCTGCACCAACGCCTTGACGCCGATCAGGCCCGACACCGTGTGCAGCACCGCGTCACGCTGGTTCTCCAGGTCGGCAGTGCTGCGGCCGCCGGATTTCAGCGCGACGATCTCGCTGCTGAGCGTCCCGATCTCGGCCAGCGACCGGTTCAGCGTCGCGAGGGCAGAGGCGATGTCGTCATGCGCCGCCTGGCGCTGCGCCGTATAGGTCTCGCTCAGCCCGTTGATCTGGCGCACCAGCGCATCGGCCGCGCTGACGACGGCGCTTTGCGCTGTCTGATCGTCAGGGCTGCCGAGAAGGGAGGAGAACCGGTCGCGCAGGCTGCCCAGCCGGCTGGCGAGGTCGTCGCCCTGCCCCGGCGTGCCATGGCGGGCATCGACCGCCGCCAGCGCCGCTTCGGCAGTGCGCAGCCCGGCCACGGTGCCGTCCTGGGCATACAGCGCGGCCTGAAGCTGCGGGTCGATACGCCGCGTGGTGGCGCCGGTGATGACGCCAAGGCCGGTACCTTCGGCCGTCAGGCTGTGCTGCGACGCAACCTCGGCGGCGTAATCCGGCGTGCCGGCGTTGGCGACATTCTGCGACACCAGCGCCATGTGGCGGTTGACATTCGCCAACCCGCCCATGGCGATCGTCAGGGCGGAATCGAGGCTCATGGATCAGCGCCGCAACCGGGACTCATCGCTTCATGTCGATGGTCTGCTGCAGCAGATCGTCCGCCGTGACCACGACCTTGGTGTTTGCCGAATAGGCGCGCTGCGCCACGATCAGCTTGGAAAACTCGGACGCGATATCGACGTTCGATCCTTCGATCGAGCTGGTGACCAGCACCCCCGCCCCGTTCGTCCCCGCCTGCTCGGCCAGCGGCGTGCCGGACTCCAGCGTGGCCGTGAAGGCCTGGCCGTTCTGGCGCTGCAGGGCGTCGGGGTTGTTGAAGGTGATCAGCGGCACCTGCGCGATCGTCCTGGTCTGGCCGTTGTCGTAGTTGACGACGATGTTGCCGTTGGACTGCATCGTGACGCCCGAGAAACTTCCGGGCGGCACGCCGTTCTGGGTCAGGCCCCGCAGATTGTAGGTGGTGCCGGCATATTGCGTGACCCCGCCGGTCTGGCCATAGGTTCCCATGTTCAGCAGAATCGTCTGCGGCACGCCGTCGAAGGTGGCGTCGAACGACATCACCGCCGCGGTGTCGGCGGCATAGCCGCCGGCGACGACCGTGCCGGTGGTGGTGCCGATATCGCCGATCGTGCCTTCGGGCACGCTGTTGCCACTGGCGG
>WBZO01002744.1_pt1 | contig 22116 bp, 20 predicted proteins | sample 5204261 | NCBI WGS metagenome assembly WBZO01 (sample SAMN12412400, study PRJNA552823) | activated sludge metagenome | isolation source: activated sludge from anammox sidestream of wastewater treatment plant... | place: USA: North Carolina | collected 2017-09 | reverse complement strand
GGCGGGCGCGCCGCGCGGCCTTTGTGGTGGGACGCGACGGGCGGTTGCTGCTGGCGCTGCCCTGGTACAGCCCAACCAACAGCAGCCAGTACGAGCAGATCTTCCGCGCGCTGGGGCTCGGCTGAGCGCCACGCCCCGACGGCGGCCTTGCTATCATGTGCTGGCCACAGCACAGGGGGAGGTCATACCCGTGACGACCGTTGACGCCGCGCTCAGCACCCGGGTCCAGCAGCTGCTGGCGAAGCAGATCGCCGAGGGCCGCCAGCTCGGCGTGCAGGTGTGCGCCTACCAGCACGGCCGCCGCATCCTCGATGTGCAGGCGGGGACGATGGGCCCGGACGACCCGCGCCCCGTGGGGCCGGATACGCTGTTCAACTCCTTCTCCACGACCAAGGGGGTCGCGGCCACGGCGCTGCACATCCTGGCCGACCGCGGCCATCTGGCGTATGACACGCCCGTGGCCGAGTACTGGCCGGAGTTTGCCGCCAAGGGCAAGGGCCGGATCACCGTGGCGCAGGCGATGAGCCATCAGGCAGGGCTGCATGCCCTTCCCAATCCGCTCAGCTTCGACCTGGTGGGCAACTGGGAGGCCGGCCTGGCGCATGTGGCCGGCGGCGAGCCGGCATGGGAGCCTGGCACTGCCAGCGGCTATCACGCCATCACCTACGCCTGGGTCGTCGGCGGTATCGTGCAAGGCGCGACCGGCCGTCATATCCGCGACGTGATCCGCGAGGAGATCGCCGAGCCGTTGGGCATCGCCGATGAGATGTACGTCGGCATCCCAGACGGGGTCGAAGAGCGGCTGGCTACGCTCCAACCCTTCGGCGCCGGCGGTCTGGGCGGCGGGCTGCCGATTCCACCGGACCACGACTTCTTCAAGGCGATGCCGCCCCAGAGCGACTTCGACTACAACGAAATGCGGGTGCGCAAGGCCTGCCTGCCCTCCGCCAACGGTCATTTCAGCGCGCGGGCACTGGCGCGGATGTACGCCGCGCTGGCCAACGGCGGCGAGCTGGACGGCGTGCGCCTGGTCTCGGCGGCGCGGATTCCGCTGATGCAGCAGATTCTCTGGCAGGAGCCGGACCGCGTCTTGATGATGCCGCTGCGCAAGGGCGCCGGCTACTTCATGGGCGGCCCGGTGCTGGGCGCGGCCGGCGCCATGGGGCCACGCACCTCCGCCTTCGGCCACTCGGGCGCCGGCGGCTCCATCGCCTTCGCCGACCCGGAGGTAGGGCTGAGCATGGCCGTCACCATCAACAAGATGCAGATGTCGCTGCAGGGCGAGGGCCCGACCTTCGAGATCTGCCAGCTGATCCGTGAGGAGCTGGGCGTCAACTGAGCGGGCAGCGTCCGCAGCCGCCGCGGCGGCACCACTCGCTGAGCAGGGCGAGCGCTCCCTGCTGGTGCAGCGGCGTGCGCAGCAGCGGGCGGCCCGTGGCCATGCGCAGGTTGCGGGTCAGGTGCGCGGTTGCGCCGTAGGCTTCGGTGGCGGGCAGCGCCAGCGCCAGGTCGAACACCTGCCCGCGCCGCTCCGACACCCCCGCGCGGATGGCGGCCCACGGCAGCAGGGCGTTGACCAGCACCTCCACGGCCCGGCCACGGCCGCACGGCGCTGGGGGCTGTGCGCCGCGCACCACGAACGCGGGCACCAGCCCGGCGCCGCCCTCCACCAGCGCCGCGTCAACCAGCGCACCGGCCGCGGAGACGAGGTCCGGCCGCGCCAGCCGGTCGATGATCACGGCCAGGGCGGCGATGCGGCGGGCCGGGTGCGCCGCCGGACGGCCGGCAAGCGCCCACGGCAGCACCGGCGCCGGGGCCAGCAGCGCGCCATCCAGCCCGGCGGCGTGCAGCAGCGCTTGCTCCATCGCGGCGGCGCGGGTGGGTCCGGGCCCGGCCGGCAGCTCCAGCAGCGCCGCGAGTGGCAGCCGGCTGGCGAGCAGGGCCATGGCGCGGGCGTTGTCCTGCTGGCCCAGGGCCGTGGCCATCGCCACGTACAGCGCCTGGGCGGCGCCGTCCCGCGCAATGGCCGAGCCCAGCGCCTCCGCCTTGCGCGCCAGCCGCCAGCGGGCCGCATCCTGCACGATGGCCTCGACGGCCGCCTCGCCCAGCCGGGCGGTGGCGGTCGCGCACGGCTCGCGCACCGGCAGCCCGGGAGTGGCGCCGGCATCGGCAGCGACGACCGGCACCGACCGGCCCCCCGCCAGCGCCGTCGCGGGCGCAGCATCGGCCTCAAACACCACGTGCAGCGCCAGCCCGTCGTAGGCAGGGTCAGCGGCGTGGCCGTGGTGGGCGAAGTCGGTGGCGGCGCGGTGGAGCTCGACATCCCCCACCACCGGCCCGCCGTCTCCTAGGCGCACCACGGCGTCGCGGAAATCGGGGCCGGAGCGGCCACCGGGGCGGCCGGGGTACACCACCGCCACCGGCGTACCATCGGCGGCGGTGGCAGCAGCGCCGAGCGTTGCAGAGGCCCACAGCCGGGCAAGCTGCGCCTCGGGCGGTGTGCGCGCTGCGCGCCGGCGCCGTGCGGCGGGTCGTTTCTCGCTGGTCATGCGCCGTGGCCTCGCGCTGCTCCGTGCCCGCAGGGCCACGGTATACGGGTGGGGCAACGACGGCAACCGCGGCGCACCGGCCCCCTTGCCGGTTTGGGAGGATGCCGGTAAGATGGCAGTCAGTGTTAGCACTCTCGGATATGGAGTGCTAAGATACTGACGAAGCACACGACTCCGCAGGAGGTTCCCGTGGTCAGCGCGAAGACCCAAATCGTTCCGCTCGGCGACCGGCTGGTGGTGAAGAACATGCAGCAGGAAGAGGTGCTCGCCAGCGGCATCGTGATTCCGGACACGGCCAAAGAGAAGCCGCAGCAGGCCGAAGTGGTTGCGGTCGGGCCGGGCCGGTGGGACGAGGACGGCGAGAAGCGGATCCCGATGGAGCTGGCCGTAGGCGACATCATCGTCTACGCCAAGTACTCCGGTAACGAGATCAAGATCGACCAGGAAGAGTACCTGATCCTCTCCGAGAAGGACGTCCTCGCGAAGATCCAGAAGTAGCGAAGCGGTCAGCGGTCAGCGGTCAGCGGTCAGCACCGGAGTCCCCGGCTGAGCGCCGAAAGCTGGCCGCTGAACGCGCTTCCGGAGGAAGCCATGGCCAAGCAGCTTGTGTTCGACGAGGATGCACGGAAAGCGCTGAAGGCCGGCGTGGACGCGCTCGCAGACGCCGTCAAGATCACGCTCGGTCCCAAGGGGCGGAATGTCGTCCTGGATAAGAAGTTCGGCGCGCCGACCATCACCAACGACGGCGTGACCATCGCCAAGGAAATCGAGCTGAAGGACCCCTTCGAGAACATGGGGGCGCAGCTCGCCAAGGAAGTCGCCACCAAGACCAACGATGTCGCCGGTGACGGCACCACCACCGCCACCGTGCTGGCGCAAGCGATTGTCCGCGAGGGCATGAAGAACGTCGCGGCCGGCGCCAACCCGATGATCATCCGCCGTGGCCTGGACAAGGCGCTGCGCGCGGCCATCGCCACCATCCGCGACCAGGCCAAGCCCGTCCAGGGCAAAGAGCAGATTGCCCAGGTCGCCTCTATCTCCGCGGCTGACTCCGAGATCGGCCAGATGATCGCCGAGGTGATGGAGAAGGTCGGCAAGGACGGTGTCATCACCGTCGAGGAAGGCCGCGGCCTGCGCTTCGAGACCGAGTACACGGACGGCATGCAGCTCGACCGTGGCTACGTCTCCCCCTACTTCGTGACCAACACGGAGCGGATGGAAGCCGACCTGGAAGACCCGTTCATCTTCATCACCGACAAGAAGATCTCCGCCGTGGCCGAGATTGTGCCGGTGCTGGAGAAGGTGCTGCAGGTCACCAAGAACATCGTCATCATCGCCGATGACTGCGACGGCGAGGCGCTGGCGACGCTGGTGGTGAACAAGCTGCGCGGCACCATCAACGTGCTGGTGGTCAAGGCCCCCGGCTTCGGCGACCGGCGCAAGGCCATGCTGGAGGATATCGCCATCCTCACCGGTGGCACCTTCGTCACGGAGGACATGGGCCGCAAGCTGGACCAGGTATCGCTGGAGGACTTCGGCCGCGCTCGCCGGGTGGTCTCGTCTAAGGAAGACACCACCATCATTGACGGCGAAGGCACGGACGAGGCGATTCAGGACCGCATCAAGCAGATCAAGGCCCAGGTCGATGACACCGCCTCGGACTTCGACCGCGAGAAGCTGCAAGAGCGGCTGGCGAAACTGGCGGGCGGCGTGGCCGTCATCAAAGTCGGCGCTCCCACCGAGGTCGAGCTGAAGGAAAAGAAGCACCGCGTGGAGGACGCCCTGTCCGCCACCCGGGCCGCCGTCGAGGAAGGCATCGTCGCCGGTGGCGGCGTCACCTACCTGCGCGTGCAGGCGGCGCTGGAGCAGACCGAGAACGAGCTGACCGGCGACGAGAAGACCGGCGTCACCATCCTGCGCAAGGCGCTGGAAGACCCGCTGCGGCTGATCGCCGAGAACGCCGGCCAGGAGGGCCTGGTCGTCGTCTCCAACGTGCGCAAGAACGCGGGCAACGGCTACGGCTATGACGCGCTGCGCAACGAGTACGGCGACATGTTCGAGAAGGGCATCATCGACCCGGCGAAGGTCACGCGCTCGGCACTGGAGAACGCCGTCTCCATCGCCGCGCTCGTGCTCACCACCGAGTCCTTGGTGACGGATATCCCAGAGCCGCCGGCGCCGGCCGCCGCGCCGCCGCCGGAGTACTAGCCGCTGCTGGTGCGACGCATGACGGCCCCCTCGTCCTCCGCGGGCAAGGGGGCCCGTTCATTGCGCGGCCCCGCTCCTGCCGCACCGCCCAGCCCAAGGCCGTCTCATGCCCGCGATTCGCTGCATCATCTATGACGTCGGCGGCACCCTGCTGCGCCCTGCCCCCACGGTGGAGCAGATTGCGGCCTTTGTGCGTGAGGCGGCGGGGCACGATGTCGCGCATGAGCGGCTAGCAGCGGCGATGCCGGACCTGCGGCACTTCCTGTCGCTGCACGATCAGCCGTTCGGCTCGCTGTGGGCGTCAGCGCACAAGCTCGAGCATGCCTGGCAGAGCTACTACGCCACCGCGCTGCGCGCGGCCGGTGTCGAGGCGGCGTGGGAGGAGCTGCTTGCCGCCGGCGCCCGCATCGATGCATGGTACATGCACCCCGATCGGTGGGAGGTGTTTGCCGATGTCGTGCCGGTGCTGGAGGAAGCGCACCGGCGCGGCCTGCAGCAGGGCATCATCTCCGATTGGGGGCCAGACCTGCTGCCGCTGCTGCATCAGCTAGACCTGACCCGGCGGCTGGACTTCGTCATCGCCTCGGCCGTGACGGGCTACGCCAAGCCCAGCGCCGAGATCTTCCGGCACGCGCTGGCCCGCGCCCAGCTGCCGCCGGAGCAGTGCCTGTATGTGGGCGATACCTATGTGCAGGACGTGCTCGGCGCCCGGGCGGCGGGGCTCCATCCGGTGTTGATCGACCGCGAGGGCCACGCGCCGCCGCTGGACTGCGACGTCGTCCGCAGCCTGGACGAGCTGTTCACGCTGCTCGGCGGGTGAACGAGCGCCGGTGGCTCGCGCCGCTCTCGCTCGGTGAGGTATGGGTTGCAGGCGTATCTCGACCGCTCCCCCTCGCCCGCTTGCGGTAGCGGGGGCCGGGCTACAGCGACAGGAGCGGCACGAACCGCTTGTCCGAGCGGAAGGGGCCAACGATACCCATCGCCAGCCGCTCCGTGCGGAACAGATCGACCGCGACGCGCTTGAGGTCGGCGACGGTGACCGCCTCCACGCACTCGACTACCTCATCGACCGTACGCACCCGGCCGGTCAGCAGCTCCTGCACACCCAGCCAGCCGGAGACACTGCGCGTGTCCTCCATGCGCAGCAGCAGCCGTCCCTTCGTCAGCTCCTTGGCCTTGCGCAGCTCCTCCTCCGGGATGCCGGCGCGGGTGGCGGCGAGTTGTTCGAGGATGGCGGTAATCGCCTCCGGCGCGCGGTGCGGATCGACACCGGCGTACACAGAGAAGGCGCCCGTATCGAGGAAGTGGCTGGTGTAGGAGTGGATGTCATAACACAGGGAGCGGCGCTCGCGCAGCTCCATGAACAGCCGGCTGCTCATGCCCTCCCCCAGGACGGCGGAGAGCAGGTCAACGGCGTAGCGGTCGGGGTGCTGGTTGGGTACGCCGCGCACGGCCAGGGAGATATGCGCCTGCTCGGTCTTCTTGTTGTGGATCTTCACCGGGACCGGCGCGGGGGTGTCGATTGCCGGATGCCAGGCAGCCGGCCGGCCGAGCTTCCATTCCTCCAGCGCCAGCCGGGTGAGCGCCACCACCTCGGCATGTTCAACCGCGCCCGCTACAGACAGCACGATGTTGTTGGGCGTGTACTGCTGGCGGAAGTAGCGGTCAATCGCCCCTGCCTCCAGCGCGGAGACGCTCTCGGCAGTCCCGCCGACATCCCAGCCCAGCGGCTGGTCTGGCCACAACACCGAGTCCAGCAGCAGATCGGCCTGCTGTGCCGGCGAGTCGGCGACCATCGCCAGCTCCTCGATGATGACCTTGCGCTCCTTCTCCAGCTCGGTCTGGTCCATGATCGGAAACCGCAGCATATCCACCAGCAGGTCCAGCGCAAGGGTGAAATGCGGCCGGGCGACCTTCACGTAATAGACGGTCAACTCACGGTCGGTGCCGCCGTTGAGCACGCCGCCCACCCCATCGACCGACTCCGAGATGTCTTTGGCGGTGGGCCGCTTGCGCGAGCCCTTGAACAGCATGTGCTCGACAAAGTGAGACAGCCCGGCGACGTTGATCGTCTCGTAGCGCGAGCCGGCGCCGACATAGAAGCTGATGCTCACCGAGCGCGTGTGCGGCATCGGCGCGGTGAGAATGCGCAGTCCGTTGTCGAGCGTCGTTGCTTCGTGCATGCGGGCCCCGGTCGTGTGAGATAGCCGAACGCCCCCTAGCCGGACGAGGGGGCGCCGTGCGTGCTCCTGATCGTAGGGGCTACCCGGCACACCGTCAACGAAACCGCTACCCACGGCCACCGTCCGGCACGCTATACTCGGACTACCTCTCTCCCTCCACACCCGTTCCGCTCTGGAAGGACGTTCGCCGTGCTGCGTCTCGCGCTGGGCATCGCCATCTGCGTCCTGGTAGTTGCCGGCGGCTGCACCGGCGAGAAGAAGCCGGCCGCCGCCCCGGCGACACCCGGAACGCCGGGGCGCAGCGCCACCGCCGCCGAGGTGGCGCAGGTGTACTTTGCCGCCTGGCGCGAGGGGCGGTACGCCGAAATGTACGACCTGCTCACCCCGGCGGCGCAGCAGTCCATCGCCAGAGAGCGGTTCGCGGGACGGTATGCCGGCATCGCCGAAGAGGCGACGGTGCAGGCGGTGGCAATCGAGGCGCGTCCCGCAGACGGTGGCCGGGTGCCGTTCACCGCGGTGTTCACCACCGGGCTGTGGGGAGAGCTGCGCGACGCCAATACCTTACCGCTCGTGCAGACCGGAGATGGCTGGCGGGTGGAGTGGACGCCGGCGCTGATCTTCCACAACCTGACCGGCGCCAACCTGGTACGCACCACCGTCGATATCCCCAAGCGGGGCGCCATCCTGGACCGGACGGGTAAGCCGCTGGCGGTGACGGGAGCGGTGCCCACCATCGGCACCTCCAAGAACCTGATCAACGTGCCCCAGTTTGTCTCCGACCGTGAGGGATTCATCCGGTACCTGGCACAACGGCTCGGCCTGACACCAGAGGAGATCAAGCGCAAGGTTGACGACCCGAAGACCGATGCCGACCTGTTCATCCCCCTCAAGACGCTGCCGGCCAGCACACCAGACACCGTGGTGCAAGAGCTGGAGAACACGCCGGGCGTGGTGGTGCAGCGGACGGCGCGCCGGGTTTACCCGAACGGCACGGCCGCAGCCCACGTGATCGGCTACATCGCGCCGATCACGGCGGAGCAGCTGGAGAAGCTGAAGGCAGAGGGCTACGGCCCCGATGACCTGGCCGGCGCCGTTGGGCTTGAGGCGACGTATGAACGGGAGCTGGCCGGGCAGCGCGGCGCGCGGCTGACCATCATCACGCCGGAGGGCGCCGTCGTCCATGAGCTGGCCAAGCGCCCAGTTCGCCCCGCGCAGGATGTCGTGACAACGCTCAGCATCGAGGCGCAGCTCGCGGCCGAGCGGGCGCTCGGCGACCGCACCGGCAGCATGGTGGTGCTCGACCCGCGCGACAACGCGGTGGTGGCGATGGCCAGCCACCCGACCTTCGACCCGAACCTGTTTGTCGGCGGGCTGGGCGAGCAGGGAGTGAAGCTGCTGAACGACCCGCGCCGGCCGCTGCTCAACCGTACCGTCAACGCCAGCTATCCCCCTGGCTCGACCTTCAAGGTGATCTCAGGCGCGGCCGGGCTGGAGCGCGGCGGCTACAGCGCCGCATCGCGGTTCCCGTGCCCGCCGGTGTGGCGCGGGCTCGGGCCGAACTTCCCGAAGAACAACTGGAACAAGACCGATGAGGGGCAGCTGACCATCGCTGAGGGACTGATGCGCTCCTGCAACCCGGTGTTCTATGACATCGCCGTCAAGCTGGACGGCATCGACCCCAACCTCCTGCCGGAGTTTGCCGCCGGATTCGGCTACGGCAAGCCCACCGGCATCAACGGCATCGATGAGGACGCGGGCATCAACCCGACGCCGAAGTGGAAGCGCGAGCGGGTGGGTGAGGAGTGGTTCACCGGCGATACCGTCAACCTCAGCATCGGCCAGGGCTTCTTGCTAGCGACACCGCTGCAGGTGGCCAACTCCTACAGCGCCATTGCACGAGGTGGGGTGTTGCGCACACCGCTGCTGGTGCGGGAGCTGCGCGAGTCCGGGACGGATCATGTGCTCGCCAGGCATGAGGGAAAAGAGATTGGGCGGCTGCCGGTGTCGCAGGCGACCCTGGCGGTGATCCGCCAGGGCACGGCGATGGTGACGCAGGACCCACGCGGCACAGCCTACAGCGTGTTTCGCGGCTCGACCATCGACGCGGCGGGCAAGTCGGGCACGGCCGAGGACCGGGGCGTGCAGAGCCACGCCCTGTTCGCCGCCTACGCCCCGCGCAACGACGCCAAGGGTGTCGCCGTGGTGGTGCTGGACGAGGGCGAGTCCGGCTCGCTGGAGGCCGGGCCGATGACGCGCCAGGTGCTGGAAGCGTGGCTACGGGTGGCCGGCTGATCGTTGCTTGACGTAATGACGCCTGGTTGGCTAGGATGTGGCGGCAGTCACGGCGGCGGTGGGTGTTTGAGGTAACCGGCGGGCTGTGGTACAGTGCAGCCACGCTGGCATGGGCCGCTAGCTCAATTGGCAGAGCAGCTGACTCTTAATCAGCCGGTTCCAGGTTCGAGTCCTGGGCGGCTCACCCATGCACGGTTGAGGGCTGGGGAACCCGAGGCGAGGGCACGCGCTGGCGTGCTGGCTGCCGGGGCCTCAGTCCTTCCTGCATCTAGGGGAAGTGGCGGAACTGGCAGACGCGCATGACTTAGGATCATGTGCCGCAAGGCGTAGGAGTTCGAGTCTCCTCTTCCCCACCGAAAACCTGTTGACTGATGTGCGCCGTTAGGGCAGGATAGCGCGGAACCCACTCCCAAGGGGACGGCTTGGGGGTGAGCCGCGGGAGACCTGGGACCGCAGCGGGCAAGGAGAGGCCCGGCCCCGGCGGGACCAGCGGATCAGCGCGGCCGTCCACAGCATTGGGGCGGGATCAGGCGAAGGAGGATCGATGGCTACGCTGCTCCGCGTCAAAGACCTGCGCACCCACTTCTTCACGGAAGAAGGTGTGGTGAGGGCCGTCGATGGGGTCACCTACGAGGTTGAAGAGGGTGAGACGCTGGCCCTAGTGGGAGAGTCCGGGTCTGGCAAGAGCGTGAGCGCGCTATCCTTGCTCCGCCTGATCCCGAACCCGCCGGGTAAGATCGTTGGCGGCGAGGTCTGGTTCGACAATCAGGACCTGCTCAAGGCCGACGAGGACGAGATCCGGCACATCCGTGGCAACAAGATTGCCATGGTGTTCCAGGAGCCCATGACCTCCCTCAACCCGGTGCTCACCATTGGCCGCCAGCTTACGGAAGCAATCGAGCTGCATCTCAAGTACGACAAGGAGCAGGCCCGCAAGCGGGCCATCGAGCTCCTGGAGATGGTGGGTATTCCCGAGGCGCCGACCCGCCTCAACGACTACCCGCACCAGTTCTCCGGCGGCATGCGCCAGCGCGTGATGATCGCCATGGCCCTCTCCTGCAATCCAAAGCTGCTGCTGGCCGACGAGCCGACCACCGCCCTGGACGTCACCATTCAGGCCCAGATCCTCGAGATCATGGCTCGCCTCTCCCGCGAGCTGGGCACCGCCGTGATCATCATCACCCACAACCTCGGCGTGGTGGCCCGCTATGCTGACCGCGTGAACGTGATGTACGCCGGTCGCATCATCGAGACCGCCTCGGCCAAAGAGCTGTACGCCAACCCGCGGCATCCGTACACCGTGGGCCTGCTGCGCTCCGTGCCGCGTCTGGACGAGACGCGTAAGGAGAAGCTCGACCCCATCGAGGGCTCCCCGCCGGACCTGGCCAACCTGCCCAAGGGCTGCGCTTTCTACCCGCGCTGCCGCTGGCATGTCGAGAAATGCCTGGAGGAGGCGCCGCCGCTGATGATGGTGGCCGAGCGTCACTTCGCGGCCTGCTGGGAGTCCGAGCGCGTCGAACGTGACACGGCGATGCCGGTTGTTTCCAAGGAGAAGGCGCAGGCATGACCACGCAAAGTGAACGCGGCTCCCGCACCGGGGCGGCGGCCAATGCCGAGACTCGGGCCAAGCCGGGTGAAACCCTCGTCGATGTCAGAAACTTGAAGATGTACTTCCCGGTCACCGCCGGGCTGATCTTCCAGAAGAAGGTCGCCGACGTGAAGGCCGTGGACGGCGTTGACTTCAACGTCAAGCGTGGCGAAACGCTCGGCCTGGTGGGCGAGTCCGGCTGCGGCAAGTCCACCACCGGCCGCGCCATCCTGCAGCTCTACCGGCCCACCGCCGGCACCGTCAACTTCGACGGCACCGACCTCACCAAGCTCAAGGGCGGAGACCTGCGCCGCTTCCGCCGCCGCATGCAGATGATCTTCCAGGACCCGTACGCCTCCCTCAATCCGCGGATGTCCGTTGGCTCGATCATCGCCGAGCCGCTGGCCATTCACAATCTGGCCAAGGGCAAGGCACGCAAAGAGCGTGTTCAGGAACTGCTCAGCGTTGTCGGTCTCAACCCCTACTACGCGAACCGCTACCCGCACGAGTTCTCCGGCGGCCAGCGCCAGCGCATCGGTATCGCCCGCGCCCTCGCCGTCGAGCCGGACTTCATCGTCTGCGACGAGGCGGTATCGGCGCTCGACGTCTCGATTCAGGCACAGATCATCAACCTGCTCGAGGACCTCCAGGCTAAGTTCGGGCTGACCTACCTGTTCATCGCCCATGACCTGTCCGTCGTCAAGCACATCTCCAACCGCGTGGCGGTGATGTACCTCGGTCACGTGGTGGAAATGGCGGACCGCAACGCCCTGTACGATAACCCGCTGCATCCGTATACCAAGGCGCTGCTGTCCGCCGTGCCGATTCCCGACCCCGCCCTGGAAGCCAAGCGCGAGCGCATCATCCTCACCGGCGACGTGCCCAGCCCCTTGCGCCCGCCGCCGGGCTGTGTGTTCCACACCCGCTGCCCGATTGCCATCGACGAGTGCCGCCAGCGCATTCCCGAGTGGCGTGATGTCGGCGACGACCACTGGGTGGCCTGTCACCGCGTGTAACCGTCGCCCCACCGCCCGAGCAGCGGCCCCTTGCATGACGCGGGGGGCCGCTTCGTGTGTTAATCCAGGGACGGCTGCTCGTGCCGGGAGATGACGTGGCCCTGCCCCCACTCGCGGATCTTGCCGGCAACGCGCGCCGCCTGGCCGGCCGCCGCCGTGCCCTCCGCGCGCTGGCGTTAGCCCCGCTGGCGCTGCTCGCGGCCTGCCGCCAGCCACTGCGCATGCCGTTCAACGTGGCGCGCGTGGGCGTGCTGGCGCCGCTCACCGGGGACCGCACCGATGAAGGCCGCGAGATGGCCGCCGCCGTGCGCCTGGCCGTCGAGGAGTGGAACGGTGTCGGGGGTGTGGCCGGCATCCACCTCGAATTGGTGGAGATGGATGAAACCTGGCCCCGGGCGGCTGCCATCCTTGGCGCCGACCCCCGCATGTTGCTGGTGGCCGGTGGCACCTCGGCGCTACCGATAGCCGAGCTACTGGCGCAACCCGACCATCCGGCGGCCGTGGTGTTACACCGCACCGCCAGCGGCCCGCTGCCCGCAGGCGTGGTCGAACTGGCGCCGTCGGTGGCGCAGGTGGCCGAGGTCGCGGCCGCCGCAATCGCCTTCAACTTCGGCCCGGTCACTTTGTCGGCCGTCTCATCGGGCAGCGCCGAAGCGGTCGAGCAGGCGCGGGCGTTCCTCTCGTTCGCCCCCGGCCGCGGGCTGATCATCCGCCAGACGCTGACACTCCAGGCGGTTGAGACCAGCTATACCCAGGCGGCGCTGGCCGTACGCCAGGCCGCCCCCCAGGTGCTGTACGTGGTCGGTCAGGGGATTGATGCCGGCGCACTGTGGTCGGAGCTGCGCCCGCGGGACGCCCGCGTTCGGCTGGTGCTTGGTCCGGGTGTGCTGGACGAAGGTTTTTATCGGACGGCCGGTGGCTTCTTCGAGGGCGTGAGCGCCATTGACCTGACGCTGCAACCCGAGGAGGCGCCGGGCGGGCAGCGGTTCGTCGCTGCCTTCGCCGCGCGCTTTGGCCGTGCGCCGGGGGGCGCCGCTGCCCGCGCGTATGATGCCATCGGGCTTGGAATGGCTGCCATGCGCGCGGCCATCACCGGCTCGGAGCTGCCATCGCGGGCGGCCGTCCGCCAGGCGCTGACGGCACAGGAGCGGTTCCCCGGCGTGCTGCGCGAGTACCGGCTGCGTGACGGCGCCCCGGCCGGCTGGAAGCTGGCCATCTCCCGCCTGGAGCGAGACCGGCGGCGGGTGCTGATCGGCGAGCCGGAAATCCCCTGAAGGAGCGGCCCGGCGGGGCACGGCTGCCCCCTGTGCTACGATGCTTGCGTATGGATCAGGCACACATCCGCAACTTCTGCATCATCGCCCACATCGATCACGGCAAATCAACGCTCGCTGACCGGCTGCTAGAGACCACCGGCACCCTCTCCCAACGGGAGATGGCAGACCAGGTGCTGGACCAAATGGACCTTGAGCGGGAGAAGGGCATCACCATCAAGGCACAGGCCGTGCGCATGTTCCATCGCTCCGTGTCCGATGGCCAGGAGTACGAGCTGAACCTGATCGACACGCCCGGCCACGTGGACTTCTCCTATGAGGTATCGCGGGCGCTGGCGGCGTGCGAGGGCGCCATCCTGGTGGTGGATGCCGCGCAGGGGATTCAGGCACAGACGCTGGCCAACGTCTACCTGGCACTGGAAGCTAACCTCACCCTGGTCCCGGTGATCAACAAGATTGACCTGCCCAATGCGGATGTGGAGCGCGTCGCTAAGGAACTGATGGATGTGGTCGGCTTCACCCGCGATGAAATGGTCGCGGTCTCGGCCAAGGATGGCACCGGCATCCCCGAACTGCTGGAAGCGATCATCCACCGCCTGCCCGCGCCGCGCGGCGACGGCAGCGCCCCCCTGCGGGCGCTGATCTTCGACTCCAAGTACGACGCCTACAAGGGCGTGGTCGCCTATGTGCGCGTCGTCGATGGCAGCTTGCGCCCGGGCGACCAGTTGCAGTTGATGTCCACCGGGCGCGGTGTCGAGCCGCTGGAGGCCGGCACCTTCCGGCCGATGCTGATGCCGGGAGTGATGCTGCAGACCGGCGAGGTCGGCTATGTCGCCACCGGCCTGAAGAACGTCCGCGAGTGCCGCGTCGGCGACACCTTCACCTCGGCGCGCACGCCCGCCACCGAACCGCTGGCCGGCTACCGCCCGGCGAAGCCAATGGTGTTCGCCGGCATCTATCCGCAGAACGCGAACGACTATGCGCTGCTGCGCGATGCCCTGGACAAGCTCAAGCTCAACGATGCGGCGCTCGTCTATGAGCCGGAGAACAGCACCGCGCTTGGGTTCGGCTTTCGCTGTGGCTTCCTCGGCCTGCTGCACATGGAGATCGTGCAGGAGCGGCTTGAGCGTGAGTACAACCTCGACCTGCTCGCCACTGCGCCCAGCGTCGAGTACCAGGTGACCCGCACAAACGGCGCCGAAATGGTAGTGGACAATCCGGCCGAACTGCCGCCCCCCCAGGAGATCGCCGAGATCCGTGAGCCGTGGGTAGACATCAGCGTGATCACCCCCGGGCGCTACATCGGCGTCATCATGGAGCTGGTCACCGGCCGCCGTGGCCAGTTCAAGAAGATGGAGTACCTGGATCACGGGCTGGACAGCAACGGCGGGCCGGCCGGCGGCGACGCCCGCGTGCTGCTGGAGTACCGCATCCCGCTGTCTGAAATCCTCGTGGACTTCTACGACCAGCTCAAGTCCGGTACACAGGGCTATGCCTCCCTGGACTACCACTTCAGCGGCTACGAGCCAGCGAAGCTGGTCAAGCTCGACATCCTCGTCAACGGCCAGCCGGTAGATGCGCTGTCGCTCATCACCCACAACGAGCGCGCCGCCCACACCGGCCGCGTGCTGGTGGAAAAGCTACGCGGGCTTATTCCGCGGCAGATGTTTGATGTGCCGTTGCAGGCTGCGATTAACGGCCGGGTCGTGGCCCGCGAGACGATTCGCGCCATGCGCAAGAACGTACTGGCCAAATGCTACGGCGGCGACATCACCCGCAAGCGCAAGCTGCTGGAGAAGCAGGCCGAAGGCAAACGCCGGATGAAGCGCGTCGGCAACATCGAAATCCCGCAGGAAGCCTTCATGGCCGTCCTCCGCCTGGACTGAATCACCGCCGGCCCGCGTCGAACAGCCGCCCCACCTGCTCCGCGGCCTGTGCCAGCAACGATGCCGCGCCGGCCTGGGCCTGAGGCAAGGTGGCCGGCCCGGCCATGATGCTGAAGGCGGCGGTCAGACCCGAATCAAGCAGGGGTTCCCAGCCGGCCTCCAAGCCGCCGCACAGCGCCACGCAGGGGACGCCGTGCCTTGCCGCCAGCCGTGCTACCCCCGCGGTGGTCTTGCCGAACCCGCTCTGTCCGTCCAGCCGGCCTTCGCCAGTGATGACCAGCGTGGCCCGGGCGATGCGCTCCTCCAGCTGGGCGGCCTCAGCCACCAGCGCGAACCCCGACCGTAGCTCAGCGCCCAAGAACGCCACCAGGCCGGCGCCAAGCCCGCCGGCTGCCCCAGCGCCGGGGACGTCGCCGATGCCGGCACCAAGGTCGCGCTGCACGATCCGGGCAAAGCGGGCCAGCGCCGCGTCAAGCTCCGCCACATCCGCCGGCGTTGCGCCCTTCTGCGGGCCGAAGACGGCGCTGGCGCCTTGCGGACCGCACAGCGGATTGCGGACATCGGTGGCGCCCAGCACCACCAGCCCGGCCAGCCGTGGATCTTTGCTGCCCGCATCGATGCGGTCCAGACGGGCCAGCGCCGCGCCACCCGGCGGGAGTTCCGCACCGGCGGCGTCCAGCAGCCGGATGCCCAGCGCGCGGGCCATGCCGCTGCCGCCATCGTTGGTGGCGCTGCCGCCGAGGCCGATGATCACCCGGCCGGCGCCGCCTTCGAGCGCTGCTAGCACTAGGTCGCCGGTGCCCTCCGTGCTCGTCACGCGGGCGTCGCGCTCTGCCGCGGTCAGCAGGACCAGGCCAGAGGCGGCAGCCATTTCGATGATGGCTGTCGACCCACCGTCGATCACGCCGTATGAAGCGGTCATCTGCCGGCCCAGCGGGTCCCGGCAGCGTGCCTGTCGCAGTTCACCGCCGGTCGCCGCCAGCAGCGCTGCCACCGTGCCCGGGCCGCCATCCGCCACCGGCGCTACGTCCAGCACCGCGGCGGGCCAGACCCGGCGCAGGCCGTCCGCCATCGCTGAGGCGGCCCCGATGGCGGTGAGGCTGCCCTTGAACTCTTGGGGAGCAACCACAATGACGCCCGCGGTCATTGCCTCACCGCCATAGGTCTATCGCCAGCCGGGCGAGCACAAACAGCACGTAGGCAACGCCCACAAAGTACATCCGCCTCCAAAACCACACGGCGAACCGAACCCGAAAGACGCCGAGTACGACCATCACCAGCAACGGCGCAATCAGCAGGTAGAACAGCGCCGAGCGCATGGCATTCCCCTCCCCAGCGAAATCGCCGCTGGACCTTGACAAGAATCAATCCGTGTCTTAACTTTCCTCATATCATGATGAACGAAATCAAGAATTGGCTGCGCTCAGCGGAAGGGCCGGGAACGCGGGTCCCGCACGCGGTCGTGACTCGCTGTCCGGTGTGCGGCGACGAGATGCGGATCACGCGGCTGCACTGCGAGGGGTGCGGCTCCGCGCTTGAGGGGCATTTTACACTTGGGCGGCTGCAACGGCTCACCCGCGAACAGGTGCAGTTCGTCGAGGTGTTCATCAAGTGCCGGGGCAAGATCAAGGACGTCGAAGAGGAGATCGGTGTCTCGTACCCCACGGTGGTGGCGCGGCTGAACGATGTCATTCAGGCAATGGGATTTGAGGTGCGGCAGGATGATGCCGCCGCCGCATCTCGCCGCCAGCAGGTCCTGGATGAACTAGCGGCGGGCGCCATCACGGCCACCGAGGCTGCCGCCCGCCTGCGCTCGGTATGACCCGCCCGCAAGAGGAGAGCCGCCCATGACTGGCATGGAACAAGAACGAACCTGGCCCCTGCCGCTGGCGGGCAGCACGGAGCTGGAAATCTCGTGCGGCACCATTCCCGTGTATCTCCAGCCGGTCGCCGGCGACGAGCTGCCGAGCCTGACCGTCAGCGGTCGCGACGCAGCCCAGGTGCACGTCGATGTCAACAGCTCAGCGGAGCGGGTGCGGGTGCGCCTGGCCATCCCGCACCGCACGATCGCCAACCTGATCGCTGGCGACACCCGTGCCATCGTCCGTGTGCCGGCGGCGGTCAGTGCCCGCGTCCGCGCCGAGGCGGGGGCGGTGGAGGCGCGCGACCTCGACGGTTGCCGCCTAGACCTGGCCGCCGATGCCGGCCGTGTGGCGCTGGACAACGTCCACGGCCGGCTGACGCTTGCTGCGGATGCCGGGCAGGTACACGGCGAGCGGGTTGGCGGCAGCCTCGATGTCCGCACCGACGCCGGCGCCGTCCGCCTGCACATCGATCAGCTGGGGCCGGGTGAACATCGGGTACGCACCGATGTCGGCTCCGTGAAGCTGGAGCTGGCGCCCGGGATTGCCGTGCGGATCGAGACGCGGAGCGGCATGGGCTCCGCCCGTTCGTCCTACCCCTCCACACCAGACGCTCCGGCCGTGCTCCGCGTGAGCACCGATGTCGGGTCGGTGCGGGTGCGGCCGGCCGGTGAGCATCCTGCTGACGGCCCCGCAGAGCCGGCGTGGGATCCGGCGATGTTCGGGCGGGGGCGGGGTATGCCGGTGCCGCCCATGCCACCGATGCCGCCTTTCCCGCCGGGGATGTTCACCCACCGCCGCCAGAGCCGGCCACAAGCGCCCCCGTCACCGCGTCCGCCCCGGCCCGAAGACGGCGAGATCGCCCGCGTGCTCCGCATGGTCGAGACCGGCGAACTGTCGGCCGCTGACGCCGAAGAGTTGATCAAAGCGCTCAACCACGAGTGACGGGCCAGCCACCCGGCTGGTGTCTGGCGCACGGCCACGGGTAACGAACGCGCCTGCTGCCCTGTCCCTTACAATAGGGACAACAACACGGGCGGGCAGGGAGCATGGCGACGACAAACGGCACCCCCTCGATTCCGTCTGCGCCTGCGACGGTGGCGGTGCTCACCCTGGGCTGCAAGCTCAATCAGGCCGAGTCCGAAGCAATCGCCCGCGACCTGCAACAGCGTGGACTGCGCGTGATTGACCGGCCCGTCAGTGCCGCCGCCTACATCATTAACACCTGCTCGGTGACGCATGTTGCCGACCGGAAGTCGCGCCACCTGGTGCGGCTGGCGCGGCGGCTGTCGCCGGATGCTGTCGTGGTGCTGACGGGCTGCTTCCCCGAAACGGCCGGAGTGGAGGCGGCGCGGGCGACGGGCGCCGATCTCGTCGTGCCCAGCCGCGACAAAGACACCGTCGTCACCGCACTCCTGGAGCGGCTCTCGGTTGCCGGCCCGCCGGCAGACGGCGCCGCACCGGGACTGCGTACCCGCGCATTCGTCAAGGCCCAGGAAGGCTGCAACGATGTCTGCGCGTTCTGCATTGTTCCCCGTACCCGCGGCCGGGAGCGCAGCATCCCCGTGGAGCAGGTGGTCGCAGCGGTCGCAGAGCGGGAGGCCGACGGTGTGCAGGAGGTGGTGATCACCGGCACCCAGCTGGGCGCGTACGGCCGCGACCTGGACGGCCTCCGCTACGGCCCGGCCGGGCTGATCCGCGCATTGCTGGCGGGGACGTCCATCCCGCGCATCCGCTTCTCGTCGCTGCAGCCGCAGGACATCACGCCGGAGCTGCTCGACCTGTGGGAGGACCCGCGGCTTTGCCGGCACTTCCATCTCGCGCTACAGAGCGGCAGCGATAGCGTGTTGCGGCGGATGCGGCGGCGATACACCATCGGCCGCTATCGAGGGGCACTGGAGCACATCCGCTCGCGCATCTCCGGCGCCGCCATCACCACGGATGTGATCGCCGGCTTTCCCGGGGAGACGGAGCAGGAGGCAAACGACTCGCTGGCGTTCTGCAGGGAGGCCGGCTTCGCCATGCTCCACGTCTTTCCCTACTCGCGGCGGCCGGGCACGCTGGCACATCTCCAGGGCGGCCATCTGCCGGAGCAGGTCAAGCGCGAGCGTCTATCCCGCCTGCTGGCGCTGGCAGAGGAATCAGCAGCCGCCTACCGCAGGGAAGCGCTGCAGCGCACGGCCGCTGTGCTCTGGGAGGACGTGAAGGCTGGCGCGGACGGCGTACCACTGTGGGAGGGGCTCACCGACACGTATGTACGTGTCTTCGCCAGGTCCACCGCGAACCTGCGCAACCGCATCCTGCCGGCGTACCTGTATGCGGAGGCCAGCGGTGGCCTCTGGGGGCAGCTGGATCTTCCGGCGCCGGAGCTGGGCGCCCAAGACCATGCAATCCCGCTGATGGTGGTGGGGCGGCGGTGAACGGTGTAAACGGCCGGGCCGGCGCGCTGCCGCAGCACCTGCAGGCGCTGGAGGCGATGCTGTTCGTGGCCGAAGGGCCGGCAGAACTTGCCGAGCTGGCGCGCGGGCTAGATCTCTCAATCGCGGTGGTCCGGGGCCTGCTCGATCAGCTTGACACGACGCTGGTCGGGCGCGGCATCCAGCTGCAGCGTCACGGCGCCCGTGCCCAACTGGTCACTGCCCCGGAGGCGGGCGCGGCCATCGAGCGGTTTCTCGGCGGGCGCAACGAGCAGCGGTTGTCGCATGCTGCCCTGGAGACACTGGCAATCGTTGCGTACAAGCAGCCGATCAGCCGCCCGCAGATCGAGGCGATCCGCGGGGTGGACTGCGCCCGGGCGCTGGCGACGCTGCGCGCCCGCGAGCTGGTGGAGGAGATCGGCCGGGCAGACGGCCCCGGCCGGCCGCTGCTGTTCGGCACCACCATGCGCTTTCTGGAGCACTTCGGCCTGCAACACCCTGGCGACCTGCCGCCACTGCCCGCATCGCTGCCCGCCGAACCGGAGGCCGGCCCATGACCGTTGGCGTGATGCTGATCCGCATCCGGCTGCCCAATGTGCACTCGCTCAAGGGCAAGCGGGGCGCTGTCAAATCCGTGATGGAACGGGTGCGGAACCGCTACAACGTCGCGGTCGCTGAAGTTGGTGACAACGATCGCTGGCAGTCGGCGCAGATCGGCGTGAGCTGTGTCAGCAACTCTGGCGCCCATGTCAATGAAGTGCTGGACAAGGTGGCGGACTTCATCGAGCAGGAGCGGCTCGACCTCGAAGTACTGGAGCGCGAGATCGAGATCCTGCACGTGCTGTAGTATCGCCCGGCGCCGCGGACGCGAAATGGCCACGACCCCGGTGGAGAGTCCGGGGTCGTGGCGAGGGGAGAGGAGAGGAGGATCGGCTGTTAGCAGGCGTATAGCATGGCGTCCATGGTGCGGAGCAGGGCATCCTGGTAGTCACGCATCGCCTCATCGGCGTTGGGGACGCTCTTGCCGCCGCGGCGGGTGAGTTCACGGTAATAGCGACCGAAGTTCTTCATGACGTGGGCTCCTCGGATTCGGGAGCGGAACGGCTCCCATGGGTACAGGCGGTTATGCGCCTGGTTGCTTGTGACTGACAGCACAATCGTAGCCGGGCACACGAGCGATGTCAAGTGATTGTGCACACTTTCACTGAGAAAACTGGCACAATCATGGCCAGGGCAAGCCGGCACGCCAGGCATCGCAGCGCCGGTCAACCGCCGGACGGGATGCGCAGGTGCCGGTCGAGGAACGCGCTCACCCGGTCCAGGTAGGCATCGGGCATGCGGAAGCGGGCCATGGCATGCGGCACGCCGGGCAGCGTCCATAGCTCGTGCGGGCCGGTGAGCGCCGCCTCCAGCTCCCGGGCGTGGTGATACGGGACCACGCCGTCAGCCGTGCCATGAATCAGCAGCACGGGGGTATACCGCAGCCGGCGGGCGGCGTCGATTGGCCGCACCGCATCGACCCGCGCCCGCGCCTGCCACTGGGCGCCGTGCAACGACACGGTGTACAGCAGCCGCCTGAGCGGTCCCAGGCCATGAAAGCGCCGGTCCACGGCGCCGCGCAACGTGGCGAAGGCGCTGTCTGCTACTACCGCGCTCACCTGCGGCGCGGCGGCCGCCGCTGTCAGCGCCACCGCGCCGCCCATTGAGATACCGGCCAGTGCCAGGCGGACATCCGCTCCCAGTTGCAGGCTCAGCCAGCGGAGCGCACCCACGACATCGCGCGGCTCGTAGTAGCCGATGCTGGTGTACCGGCCGCCACTGCGCCCGCAGCCGCGGAAGTCGAACAGCAGGACGTTGAATCCGCGGCATCGCAGGTCGAACCCTAGCGAGAGTGTCTCCTCGATGCCCCGCTGATAGCCATGACACAGCACGATGCCGGGGTCCGTGGCGCCTGCCCGGAGCAGCCAGCCATAGAGCGGCACACCGTCGCTGGCCGTGAACCGCACCTCCTGCACCAAGTCTGACTCGGGCGGCTCGATGATCACCCGCGGAGGGCAGATCCAGCGGCGGCTGATGCCGCAGAAGGCGGCCGCCGCGGCGACACCACTGAGTGCCGCCAGCCCTGCTGCCAGTGTGTAGCGCCGGCCCATGGCGGCTCAGCTCTGGTTGCGGGGCGGCGGCGGGGCCCCTGGTGCCGGCGCCGGACCGAGCACGTCACCAAACAGGTCATACGGCCCGGCGTCTGTCACACGCACCTGCACGAACGTACCCGGACGGGCGTGCCCGGCAGCCACGACCGTACCATCCACCTCTGGGGCATCACGGTAGGACCGGCCGGTCACGACCGGGCCGGGCAGGCGGCGGCGGCCACGGCCGGCGGGGGCGGTAACCCCTTCCACCAAAACGGTCAGCTCCCGGCCAATGAATGTGCGCTGTCGTTCGAGCGCAATCGGCTGTTGCGTCTCCATCACGCGCCGGCGGCGTTCGCGCTTGACCAGTTCCGATACCTGGCCGGGATGCGCGGCTGAGCGCGCCCGATCCTGCTGGGAGTAGGTGAAGACGCCGACATGGTCAAACCGGATCTCCCGCACGAAGGACAGCAGCTCCTCGAACTCAGCGTCGGTCTCACCGGGAAAGCCGGTGATCAGCGACGTGCGCAGGGCGATCTCCGGCATCGCTGCGCGGAGGGCGGCGATCATCTGCCGCACCATCGCCAGATTGGCCGGTCGGCGCATGCGCCGTAGCGTCGCCACCGACCCATGCTGCAGTGGTACGTCGAGGTATGGCGTCACTTGAGGCAGTGCGGCCATCGTCTCGATCAGCCGGCGGCTGACGCGGCCG